>Ga0207655_1000247_pt1 | contig 87805 bp, 71 predicted proteins | sample KBSM44metaG_FD_184398 | JGI IMG/M metagenome (GOLD analysis project Ga0207655, IMG submission 184398) | Miscanthus rhizosphere microbial communities from Kellogg Biological Station, Michigan, USA - KBS M4-4 metaG (SPAdes) (version 2) | ecosystem: Host-associated > Plants > Roots > Rhizosphere >... | reverse complement strand
TACTGATATCGGCCTCGGCAATCTCGCGAATTTTTGCGGCCATTTCGGTGACCGTCTGCTCGCTGACGGCGGTGAAGCGCTCAAGGGTTTCGCGACGTACGCCCAGGATCCTCTCCTTGGCCTCATCGCTGAACACCACCATCCCGACATCATAGAACTCTGCCGTGTTCTCCTCAGCGCAGAGCGCAACCGCCAGATTGCCGCCGGTGCAGGACTCCGCCGTGGTTAAGCGAAGCCCTAAATCCGTCAGTTTCGTCGCCAGCTTTTTGGTGAGCTCGCCCGTGGTCTCGTTTTTATCGTGATCCAGATTGCTCATTAGGGTGCCTCTTAATTTTCAAAGGGAATGATTGAAATATGCCCATTCCGTTCAAGAATAGCGTATTTAATTTTAGCGAACTCGGTAATACCATTATTTTGCCGGGCTGACACAAGAATATCATCGCAGGAAACATCAACTTTCTTCAGCTTATCGGTGAGCGGGACACCGTTTTCCACCAGAATAACCGGCGTGCCGTCCAGAATATTTTCAACGGGTGAAAAATATTTCTTCATCAGGCCAAATATTATATCCACCACCACCAGCGTAGTTATCGTAATCATTGCCCCGGTGACCGAGAAATCCTCGCCCAATAGCGCCTGCTGCGTCGCCTCGCTGATAATCAGGAGCAGAATCAGGTCGAAACTGGTCATCTGCAGCAAGGCTCGCCGCCCGGCCACCTTAAATACCACCACCAGAAACAGATATATAGCCAGAGCACGAAAGACCATATCCATGTTCGTCTCCTAAGGATAAATAACCTGCCAGAAAGGTATTTCGGGCTCGTTGTTGACACGCAGCGTATTTGTCCACTTACCGGCTTTAGAGGGCGTCAAAAACAGCTGAATGGAGAATTTTTCATTCTGCTCCAGGTTGTTAAAGACAAAGAAGAGCGTATTACCCCGGCTGTACATGCTGTCCGGCTGTGGCCATATGCTGCCGGGTTCATAAGCCTCCCTGTCCTCGCTGGTCATGCCGATCACGTACTTTCCCGGCGCCTTAACCGGAAATGCGATCCGTACCGGAAACTCCGTTTCACGCCGTCCGAAGCGCTCATAGCTAATCGTGAGCGTTTTTGCCGAATTTGTTTTTTCGGTATCACTCACCATTCCGCTTGAAAACAGACCGGCAATCGCGGCCACAATAATGCCTAACAAGACCACAAAACCGACCTGGCGAAAGGCATATTCGAACGTCAGCAAGCGATAACTTTCATTTATACCCGGCAACTTTTCATTTTTACGATTCATCTGCGGCATCACCGTTTCGCTTATTTAGTGAACGTTATGATTTTCATACCAAAATGCTTTTAGGACTTATCACATTTGCCACATAAAGGAATAGCAATAATACTTAATAAGTCAAGACAGCCATAATGAAGGATATCAAATGAAATTATCAGTCATTCCAGCATTATTTATATTACTCGCCCCTGCCGCGTGGGCCGATAATAACGGTGGTTTAGAAAAGGGAGAAGCTCCCCCGCCGCCGCACGCCCTGGATGATGGCTATCGAGGCACTGACGACGCGCGAATTATGACCATTAATCAGGCAAAGGAAATGCACGATGGCGCATCGATTTCACTGCGCGGTAACCTGATTGATGGCAGCGGCGATAAATATGTTTTCCAGGATAAAACGGGCAAAATAGACGTTATTATCCCTAAGGCGGTATTTGACGACAGAACCGTTAAGCCCGATCAGATGATCAGCATTAACGGCTCGCTCGATAAAAAATCATCTCCCCCTGTCGTCCGAGTCGATCGTTTACAGAAATAAATTCAGCGAAGCGTTAACGCTGCCACTATCCATCAAATCTCACCCCTTGGCCTAAGGAGTCAGCTATGAGTGATACTCAACAACGTACCGACGCTTACCCGCAACCTCCCTTCCCGGAGCAGCCCCAAACGCCGCCGGGTCTGGCCTCTGGCATGCAGCCTGCCCCCGACCACGGGGAAACGAGCTATAAAGGCCACGGTCGCCTGGCCGGGAAAAAGGCGCTGATCACCGGCGGCGACTCCGGTATTGGTCGGGCCGTCGCGATTGCCTACGCCCGTGAAGGCGCAGATGTCGCTATTAACTATCTCCCCGAAGAAGAAAAAGATGCCGCTGAGGTGATTGACCTGATCAAGGCGGAAGGACGCAGGGCCGTCGCGCTGCCCGGCGATATTCGGGACGAGAATTTTTGCCAGAATCTGGTGGAGGAAGCCGTCACGCAGCTGGGCGGGCTGGATATTCTGGTGAATAACGCGGGCCGCCAGCAGTATCGGGAATCGCTGGAAGACCTCACGACCGAGGATTTCGACGCGACGTTCAAAACGAACGTCTACGCCCCTTTCTGGATCACGAAGGCCGCGCTGCGCCACCTGAAAGCGCCAGCCTCTATTATTAATACCTCCTCCGTGCAGGCAGTAAAACCCAGCGCCGTGCTGCTGGACTATGCCCAAACCAAAGCGTGCCTTGCCGTGTTTACCAAAGCCTTAGCCAAGCAGCTTGGGCCAAAAGGGATACGCGTCAACGCCGTCGCGCCCGGCCCTTACTGGACGGTACTGCAGCCCAGCGGCGGACAGCCGCAGGAGAAAGTGAAGCAGTTCGGGGGAGATACGCCGCTGGGCCGCCCCGGTCAGCCCGTTGAGATCGCCCCGCTGTACGTCACTCTGGCCTCGGATGAATGTTCGTATACGTCGGGCCAGGTATGGTGTTCTGACGGCGGTGACGGGGTAATTTAAGCCCCCAGGCGAAGCAAGAGAGGACAAGGACGTCTTCCGACCCACCCGCTGCGAAAAATGCGTTGTAACTCAAACAGATTAAATGTTAAAAATATTTTGCTATCAAGTTATCAAAATTAAACAACTTAGCTTGTCACCCGCATCGCTCTGTTTTTAACATCGCCTATGGAAAAAAATGGTCTGTTCAGTCAGCGCATACGCTTGCGCCATTTGCATACATTTGTGGCCGTCGCTCAACAGGGAACGCTGGGGCGAGCGGCTGAAACCCTTAACCTAAGCCAGCCAGCGCTGTCAAAAACGCTGAACGAACTGGAACAACTTACCGGAACACGGCTGTTCGATCGTGGCCGTCTTGGCGCGCAGCTCACGCTCGTGGGCGAACAGTTTCTGACGCACGCCGTTAAGGTCCTGGATGCGTTGAACACCGCGGGCCAGGCGCTAAACCGCAAAGACGAGCAAACCACCGAGATTGTGCGCGTGGGCGCGCTTCCTACGGCTGCACTCGGCATATTGCCCCCCGTCATTGGCCAGTTTCACAAGCACCAGCGGCATACCACTATCCAGGTCGCCACCATGAATAACACCATGCTGCTCGCGGGGCTGAAATCTGGCGAGCTGGATCTGGGGATTGGCAGAATGTCGGACCCTGAGCTGATGGGCGGCCTCAACTACGAACTGCTTTTCCTGGAATCGCTGAAGCTGGTCGTTCGTCCTAAGCACCCCCTGCTGCAGGATACCGTGACCCTGAGCCGCGTCATGGAATGGCCTGTTGTGGTATCCCCCAAAGGCACCGTCCCACGGCAAAATGCCGAAACGTTACTGCAGATGCAGGGCTGCACGATGCCATCCGGCTGTATCGAAACCCTCTCGGCGTCACTTTCTCGTCAGCTGACGGTGGATTTTGACTACGTTTGGTTCGTGCCGTCGGGTGCGGTCAAAGACGATCTGCGCCAGGGCACGCTCACCTCACTACCGATCGTCTCGCCGGGCGCGGGGGAACCCATCGGTATATTAACCCGCGTTGACGCCCCGCTTTCTGCAGGGGCACAGACCCTGCTGAGCGCCATCCGCAAATCCATGCCCGCCTGATACCTCCTTATTGCCTGATTTTCTAACCCGTCGTGGTGACGGGTTTCTTCTGCTCTCTAATCAAATAATGCGAAATCATTCATTAACAATTGCGCAAAACAATTTAACAGTTTTATCATAGCCACGAATTCACCAAATGGTTCGCACTACGTTTGTTAACCGTGAATTTATGCGCTAGCGAACCTCTCCCTAGCGTTATAACCAGCATAACCCCGTCTTTTGTTATCCATTTGGTACAGATGCCACACAGCACGGACCCTAACAAGACGGGCGTATTTAAGGAGACAGAAATGGCATTTGGCAGCGCGCCGCGCGGGATCCCTCGTATCCTGCAGTGGCTCCTTGCCGGACTGATGGCGCTCATCGGTCTGGCGGTCGGCGGCTTGGGCTTCAAGCTCGCGACGGTGGGAGGAAGTTGGTACTTCCTGATTATGGGCGTGGTGATGGTGATTGCCGCCATCCTGATTTTCACCGGCCGCACCAGCGGCATTGTGCTCTACGCAATCGCGTTTATCGCTTCACTCTTCTGGGCGGTGAGCGACGCAGGCTGGGATTTCTGGCCGCTCTTCTCACGCCTGTTCACGTTCACCGTGCTGGCGTTCCTGAGCGCCATCGTCTGGCCTTACCTGCGTGCTGCAAACGCCAGCGCGCCGGTGAACAAGACCCCGGCCTTTGGCGTCGCGGCAGTGTTGGCCGTGGCCATGCTGGTCAGCTTCGGCTGGATGTTCAAACCGCAAACGCTGGTGTCGGCCAACGAACCGGTGCCGGTGAAACCCGTCGCGCCGGGCGAACAGCAAAAAAACTGGGAGCACTGGGGTAACACTACCCACGGCGACCGCTTCGCCGCGCTGGATCAAATCAACAAGCAAAACGTTGGCGACCTGAAGGTGGCCTGGGTGGCGCACACCGGCGATATCCCTCAGAGCAACGGGTCCGGTGCCGAAGATCAAAACACCCCGCTGCAGGTTGGCGACACGCTGTACGTCTGTACGCCATACAGCAAGGTGCTGGCGCTGGACGTCGACTCCGGCAAGGAGAAATGGCGTTACGATTCGAAAGCCACTGCGCCAAACTGGCAGCGCTGCCGTGGTCTGGGCTACTTTGAAGATCATCAAAATGTGACAACGTCACAGGCCGATGCGCAGCCTGCCGCCTGCTCTCGTCGTCTGTTCCTGCCTACAACCGACGCCCGCCTGATTGCCATTAACGCCGACAGCGGCAAGGTCTGTGAAGACTTTGGCGATCGCGGTATCGTTGACCTGAGCGTCGGTATGGGCGAGATCAAGCCGGGCTACTACCAGCAAACGTCAACGCCGCTGGTGGCGGGTAACGTTGTGGTAGTCGGCGGACGCGTGGCGGATAACTTCTCCACCGGCGAACCGCCGGGCGTGGTGCGCGCCTATGACGTTCATACCGGTAAACTGGCATGGGCATGGGACCCGGGTAACCCGAACCTGACCGGCCTGCCGCCTGAAGGCCAGACCTACACGCGCGGCACCCCGAACGTCTGGTCTGCGATGTCTTACGACGCCAAACTCAACCTGATCTATCTGCCGACCGGCAACGCCACCCCGGACTTCTGGGCGGGTGAACGTACCGCGCTGGACGATAAATACAGTTCATCCATCGTGGCCGTGGATGCTACCACCGGCCAGGTGCGCTGGCATTTCCAGACCACCCACCACGACCTGTGGGACTTCGACCTGCCTTCCCAGCCGCTGCTGTACGACCTGCCGGACGGTAAAGGCGGTACGACGCCCGTGCTGGTGCAGACCAGCAAGCAGGGCATGATCTTCATGATCAACCGCGAAACCGGTAAGCCGGTTGCGAAGGTGGAAGAGCGTCCTGTTCCGGCGGGTAACGTCGAGGGCGAGCGCTACTCTCCAACCCAGCCGTATTCCGTCGGCATGCCGATGATTGGCAACCAGACGCTGACCGAATCCGACATGTGGGGCGCCACGCCTGTCGACCTGCTGCTGTGCCGCATTCAGTTCAAAGAGATGCGTCACCAGGGCGTGTTTACCCCTCCGGGTCTGGATCGCTCCCTGCAGTTCCCCGGCTCGCTCGGCGGAATGAACTGGGGCAGCGTCTCGGTCGACCCGAACAACGGCCTGATGTTCGTTAACGACATGCGTCTGGGCCTGGCGAACTACATGGTCCCGCGCGCGAATGTTGCCAAAAACGCGAGCGGCATCGAGATGGGCATTGTGCCAATGGACGGAACGCCGTTCGGCGCCATGCGCGAACGCTTCCTGTCGCCGCTGGGCATTCCGTGCCAGAAACCACCGTTTGGAACCATGTCCGCAGTTGACCTGAAATCCGGCAAGCTGGTGTGGCAGGTTCCGGTTGGTACCGTTGAAGACACCGGACCGCTGGGCATTCGTATGCACATGCCAATCCCAATCGGCATGCCGACGCTTGGCGCATCGCTGTCTACACAGTCTGGCCTGCTGTTCTTTGCCGGCACCCAGGACTTCTACCTGCGCGCGTTTGACACCGCCACCGGGAAAGAGATCTGGAAAGACCGTCTGCCGGTGGGCAGCCAGTCCGGGCCGATGACCTACGTTTCGCCGAAGACCGGTAAACAGTACATCATCATTAACGCGGGCGGTGCGCGTCAGTCGCCGGATCGCGGTGATTACGTTATCGCGTATGCGTTACCCGATAAGAAATAAGATGTGAAAAAGGGACCGAAAGGTCCCTTTTTTGTAGGTCGGGTAAGCGAAGCGCCACCCGACACTGCTGACAACTCAGAACGTCTCCCAGTTATCCCCGGATACCGCCGCCGCTGGCCGTAACGGCGCGCTCGTTGCTATAGGTGCAGACGGCACCGCGCGGCCCGTCTTTGCACCGCTCAGACGAAACGCCCCTACCGCTTCGGTCAAACGCGCGCCCTGTTCTTCCAGGGATGCCGCCGCCGCTGAGGCCTCTTCCACCAGCGAGGCGTTCTGCTGCGTCACTTTGTCCATCTCAGAAATCGCCTGGCTCACCTGCACGATGCCGCGGCTCTGCTCGTCGGACGCGGCGGCAATTTCCAGCATGATGTCGGTAACGCGCTTCACCGCCTCAACGATTTCATTCATGGTATTCCCTGCGGCAACCACTTCACCCGACCCCTGGTCGATCAAATTCACCGATTCGTTGATCAGGCTTTCAATCTCCTTCGCGGCGTTGGCGCTGCGGCTTGCCAGCGTACGCACCTCGCTCGCCACCACCGCAAAACCGCGCCCCTGTTCGCCCGCGCGCGCCGCTTCTACCGCAGCGTTGAGCGCCAGGATGTTGGTCTGGAAGGCGATGCTGTTAATCACCGCGGTGATTTCAGAAATTTTCTTCGAGCTGGTGGAGATGTTGCCCATGGTTTTCACCACGCCGGAGACCATCTGGCCGCCCCGGCTGGCTTTCCCGGAAGCGTCCTCCGCCAGCTTGCTCGCGTGGTGCGCGTTGTCGGCGTTTTGCTTCACGGTTGCCGTCAGCTGCTCCATGCTCGCGGCGGTCTGCTCAATGGCCGCGGCCTGCTGTTCGGTGCGTGAAGAGAGATCGGTATTACCCGCAGAAATTTCGCTGGTGCCGCGGTAAATCTCCTCGGCCCCCTGACGCACGGTGCCCACCGTGGTGACCAGCGAGTGCTGCATGGTCTGGAGGTCGCGCGAGAGTCGGCCAATTTCACTGCGTCCCGTGGCGTCGTCCGGCATCGTTAAATCGCCCCTGGCGATATTCTCAATGCGGGTGGCGGCACGCTGCAGCGGGTTAATGACCGTGCGGCGCAGCACGATAAAGGTGATTGCCGTCAGCACCAGCGCCAGCGCGAAGGCGCCTACCATAAACATCAGGCCGAGCTGCGTACGCTTGTGCGCCTGAGAGGTGAGCGCGTTGGCACGATCGGTACGGATCTTAATCGCCTTCAGCAGAACATCGTTATAGGCATCGTCCAGCGGGCGCGCGGATTCGTTTTCATGATTGATGATGGCCTCAAACATGCCGTTTTTCGCGTATTTGAGCATCGGCTGAAGGCCGGCAACGTAGGCCTCGTAGCGTGTTTTGAGATCGCCATCCAGCGCCTCGTCTGCCGGAGTACGCACGCTGCGGTGCATGTAGGCGTTGAACCCTTCCTGCGACTGCTTAATCCGCTTTTCTGCCTCGCTGATGTTTTGCTTCATCGCATCCATTTCAGCGATACGGCTTGCGGCACCCGCATGGATCATATTGATGCGCGCGGTACGTAAATGGTTGGAGCTGTTCGATAACCCCGTGCGCACCTGGATTTCAGCCGTGACATCCTGCTGGTCGTTATCTGCCTGCAGCAGGAAATAGCCCGCCAGCGCTGAGCTCAAGGCAAACAGAAGAATGATGCCACCGAGAATGGAGGAAAACAGCGGAACCAGCCTGATGTGATGCAAGAAGCTCAGCCTGTGCTGCGCCTGCATCGAAGTTGTGTTGTCCATGACCGTCGACTCTCTTATAGGTAAGATGCGTAAAAACACGCCTGTAAAATAGTCATCGGCACGGCGGGAAATTTGATTACGGCTAAAAGCGCCGGACAGGTCACACTTTAGAGAAGATTATTAAAGAAATGCCAGCGGCAAAAACCGCTGGCAGAATAATCAGTTGTCGCCGAAATGTATGACGGTACGGATGGATTTACCTTCATGCATCAGATCGAAGGCGTCGTTGATCTGCTCCAGCGGCAGGCGGTGGGTAATAAACGGGTCGAGCTGGATTTTCCCGGCCATGGCATCTTCAACCATGCCCGGCAGCTGGGTACGGCCCTTCACGCCGCCGAACGCTGACCCGCGCCACACGCGCCCGGTCACCAGCTGGAACGGACGGGTTTTGATCTCCTGACCTGCGCCCGCCACGCCGATGATGATGCTCTCACCCCAGCCTTTGTGACAGCACTCAAGGGCGGAACGCATCACGTTCACGTTGCCGATACATTCAAAGCTAAAGTCCACGCCGCCGTCGGTCAGCTCAACAATTACGTCCTGAACCGGCTTTTCGTGATCCTTAGGGTTAACGAAATCGGTCGCGCCCATTTCGCCCGCCAGCTTGAATTTCTCCGGGTTGGTATCCACGGCGATAATACGTCCGGCTTTCGCCTGTACCGCGCCCTGGATGACGGCCAGACCGATCCCGCCCAGGCCAAACACCGCGACGGTATCGCCCTCTTTCACTTTCGCCGTATTGTGCACCGCACCGATACCGGTGGTCACGCCGCAGCCCAGCAGGCAGACTTTGTCCAGCGGCGCCTGCGGGTTCACTTTTGCCAGAGAGATTTCTGCGCAAACGGTGTACTCGCTGAAGGTGCTGGTGCCCATGTAGTGGTAGATTGGCTCACCGTTGTAGGAGAAGCGCGTGGTGCCGTCGGGCATCAGGCCTTTACCCTGCGTGGCGCGAACGGCCTGACAGAGGTTCGTTTTGCCGGATTTACAGAACTTACACTCGCCGCATTCGGCGGTATAGAGCGGAATAACGTGGTCGCCAGGCTTGAGGCTGGTCACGCCCTCGCCCACTTCTACCACCACGCCGCCGCCTTCATGGCCGAGTACCGCCGGGAAGACGCCTTCCGGATCGTCGCCGGACAGGGTAAACGCATCGGTATGACACACGCCGGTATGGGTAATTTTGATCAGCACTTCGCCCTTCTTCGGCGGCGCCACGTCGATTTCAACGATTTTCAGCGGCTGGCCGGGGCCAAATGCGACAGCTGCGCGAGATTTCATATTGTCTTCCCTTATGTGAGGTCTACGGGTTTATTTTAGATAAGAGCGTAGCAAATGGCCGACTTCTGCCATTCGCACCGCTCGCTGATCCGGAGTTGTCTCCCCCGTGACCAGCTCGTCTTTAAGGTGAATTTCAACCATTTCGCCCATCAGGCCATTTGCTGCGCCGCGTACGGCGGCAATTTGCTGCAGGATGGCCAGGCACGGTTCGCCTGATTCCAGCGCGCGTTCCAGGGCATCAACCTGCCCGCGGATGCGGCGTACGCGGGTGAGAACGCGCTTTTTATCTTCGGGTGAATGCGGCATATGCGCTCCTGAATATACTGTAGGGGGGTATGGTATTTTATCCTGATGCATCCTGTAAAGCAGCGATCGACGCCGTTCATTTATAAGGGTCACGTATTGATGCTACAATTCTATAAATTTCATAAATATACGTGGATACAATGAGTACAACTAACTTTATCCGGCCTCAGCTTCACCTGCCCAATGGTGCCGATAAGCTGCTCCTGCACTCGTGCTGCGCGCCCTGCTCTGGCGAAGTGATGGAGGCCATCCAGGCCTCGGGAATTGAATACACCATTTTTTTCTACAACCCGAATATCCACCCTCAGAAGGAATATCTCATTCGCAAGGAAGAGAATATTCGCTTTGCCGAGAAACACCGCGTGCCGTTTGTTGATGCCGATTACGATACGGATAACTGGTTTGAACGGGCCAAAGGCATGGAATGGGAGCCTGAGCGCGGGGTCCGCTGCACGATGTGCTTCGATATGCGTTTCGAACGGACGGCGCTGTATGCGGCAGAAAATGGCTTTAGCGTCATCAGCAGTTCGCTGGGCATCTCCCGCTGGAAAAACATGCAGCAGATAAATGATTGCGGTCAACGCGCGGCGGCACATTATCCGGGAATAACGTACTGGGACTACAACTGGCGTAAACAGGGCGGTTCTTCCCGCATGATTGAAATCAGCAAGCGAGAGCAGTTCTATCAGCAGGAGTATTGCGGATGCGTGTACTCGCTGCGCGACAGCAACCTGCACCGTAAGACGCAAGGCCGACCGCTGATCAGGATTGGGAAACTCTTTTACGGCAAGGATGAGGGCGACGAGTAAAATCTCGCTGCGGTAAAGATATATCCGAAAATCGACACCTTTCGTGCTTTTTTGCTGTTTCTTTCTGTCAGATCGCTCAGTTAACGCTAACCTTTAAGTATCTACAAAAGGAGGTAATGATGTCTGATTTCGACGCTGATAAACACGCAGATTACGCTGGAGATAAAGCGAAAAACAAACTCGACGAGCTGGCTGGCTCAGCCCAACAGCAGTTTGGCGATTTCGTCGACTCACCAAAGCATCAGGTGAAGGGCGCGGCCAGAAAATATGCCGCTCAGGCCAGTGACGCGGTTTCCGATGTCACTGAAGCCGTGCGTAACAACCCGCTGTCGGGCTTGATTGCTGCCGGTGCGGTAGGTGTTGTTCTCGGCCTTCTTCTGGGCCGCAAATGATTGCAGGCCCTCCGGGGCCTGATTCTTCATCTCCTCGCCATTTCCCCTCTGCCACACCGTTTACATCCCGCAGCGTTGCATCATTTTTTTCCGCCTCTGCGTAAAACCCCAGTGAATACAGGTATTTTAAAAAGCAAAAACTTGTACATTTTTTCTGTACAGTTATCGCCTCATGGTATAGATTCAATCACATCGATGTTACTAAAATGTTCTACAACGGTGGAAAACCATGAGAAGCAACCGCGAAGCATCTTCAGCAGAACACGCTATCACGTTGTATTTTAACAAAAACAATGTACCTACCCAGCAGGAGACGCTTGGGTTGATCGTGGGTGAAATCATTAAAGAAAATGTACAATTGAGCAGAATGACAATTTGTACAAAACTTTTGCGGCGTATTGAAGAATCCTCATGCGAGGAGGAAAAGGCCCACTACAACGGCCTTATTGCCCTCTTCTTTGAGCGATAATGCGAAAAAGATTTTTAACTTACTAAGTTGGTTTCGCTGGGATAAAGAATATATTTATCGATACGCGATAACTAACCCAGTGCTGCAGCCTGAAGTGTGCAGCAGAGTGAGATTGAAGCTATGCATAGAACCAGATTTGAACGACTAAAAGATGACTTAATGGGTGAAGCCGTCTTATCAATTTTGAAAGAAAACGGGCCAATCACCTTTGCATCTCTGGCTAATCGGCTAAAAACGATGGCTAACGTTGAATCAAATGATGAACGCAAAAATGCATTGATCGCAGCTGAGGATGAGGTACGTCAAAGGATAACGGGCGTTTCACGCGAGCGAGGGAGCGTGATGGGCGATTACGACGTTGGCAGAATTCGTTCTCTCTTTAAAAAAGACACTCTTCTTCCCCCGGATAAGAAACACTAATTTGCAACGGACACGGTGACCACCATGAGCAAGGCGATGAGACAGCAGACGTATAATTTTGAAGCACTGCACGATAAAGGACTGGCCGATCATTTTCTGAATGCGGGTAATCACCTCAATGATGAGGCTGAAGTGTTAGGCTCTGCCATCCGCTGTATTATGCTTTGTGGTGATAACCTCTCTAATAAAGAGGTGATATTGCAGCTGATACACGCGCTTGAAATTACGCACGAGCCTGAAGCCTGCGATGTGATTCGTAATACGCTTGAAATTGTTGTCGGGTTTACGCGCGACGATATCTGAGATCGATACAGAACATTTATAAATTAAAAACTAACGCGCTGGTGGGCGAACTTCGCCGTCCACCAGCGCCATTATTATTTTAGCTAAACAACCTCACCATGCGATCCAACTCCTCCTCTTTAACCGCCTTTGAAAGATAATATCCCTGAAAGCTTTTCACGCCTAAGGCAACAAGCTTATCGAATTTCTCTTCGCTATCGACACCTTCCGCAATGCAGTCACTTCCGCTCATATCGCTATAAAACTGGATCGCTTTAATAAGATTATAATCATTGTCATTGGCGACAAAATTGTCGACGATATCACGATCCAGCTTAAGCCCATCAAAATGAACGTGGCGGACGGGAAACAAGGTATGGTGACTTGAGAAACAATCATCAAGGAACAATCGACAGCCGGTATTACGCAAACGCTGCATTGTTTCGGGGATCGTATGATCCTTTGTGACGTCAATGGTTTCAGCAAATTCAAACACCAGCTTCTCTGACCACTGCGGGTTAAGCAGCATCTCCGTCGCCTTTTTTGCCATTCCCGGGAGCGCATTTCCCGTTGCTAACGGCGGTGGAATATTCACTGAAAAATAGTATTTCCCGTTGTATTTGTTAATTCCGGAAACGGCCGCGTGGATAACGAGCGCCGTTATTTTCAACCAAATTTCGACGTTGGAAATATCACATAAAAAGGCTGTTGGCTTCAGGATCTTACCGTTTTGGTTCCAGCGCAAGAGGATCTCAAAGCCGACTCCCTTTTTATAGCGATCGGTGATAATCTGATACGCAGGGAATATTTCTCTTTTAAGCAACGCGTTAAATACCTCAGCTTCCCGGCTGGTTAGCGCCTCTTTTTCAATTTTTCGACCGCCAGCGCACTCCATTTTAAACGCATTCGGATCGTTCAACCACAGACGGATATGATGAAGTTTTCGTATTCCTTCCTTTCGATGCGTATAGATTGTCTTATCCGATAAGCCCATTATTTTGCATTGTTCTTTCACAGACATTCCGCGGTAGAAATTCAATAATACATCTACTTCGCGTTTCGTCAGGCCTTTCAAACTATCCTTATAAGAATAAGCCAGGTTTCCCTCGCGCAATAAGCGCGCGCAATTCTTTGCTGCCTTTGGGTTGTTTTTCACACATTCTATAATATCCGAAAGAGAGGCGATTCGAATCCGGGACAATTTGCTTTTGCTATTCAAAAGGCTGCCAAGCGTTTGTTGTAACCAGCTGTCCGGTATTGTTCCATAGAGCGTAACCCGCTTTATAACGGGCAGCGCATTCAGAACCGAAGCAAGCTTCTTTAAGCTTTCAAGCAGGTTGACAATATCTCTGCCAAGAAAAACTGAAATGATAGCATCATGATTTAACAGCATATTTTTAACATCCTGCTGCCTTACGTCGTCCGCATCAAACTGGATGCGCGAAGCGCCTATTCCCTGCTCCTTAAGAAACAAGCTATATCCCTGAAACGTAAAGCCACAGGTTGAGATAACAAACTCTTGCTCATGACAAGCAGTATTTTCGTGATACATAATTTGGGCCATAAGCTGCTCCTGGGTAAAAGGCACGATTCCGCTGGCAGAAAAGAATCACTGCTAAAACGAAAGCGTCTATTTACGAATGTGCGAATCTTAACGTTAACCTTTTGTAAAAATAATCTTACAGTACACCCGCATTTTTATACACATTAATTAACGCTAAGAGGCAGAACATCTTTGCGTTAATCAACCCTCGAATTCATACGCAGCATAAATATAACAATCTTTTCAAATAACGACGGTAAATATCTCATTTGCAGGGTATAATGACGTTGCCGAACAGAAGACTGGATACTTCATTTCATCAGTTCGTTAAAACAAGAGAGAAATGCCATGGATAATCATATCTCATCCAGGGCTTTGCTACATCGAAGAGATGTCATTAAGAATAACCCTCGATTTAGCGAAGCAATATTAGAGCACTACAAAATAAATGACACCATCTACAAAAAACAACCCTTGTTCTACAAGACAATGCTTCAGGAATCCCGATTCAACATTATCCTTTCAATGTGTTGCTTTATATTTGGTAATCAGGCCGAGTCAGTTTCCGAGATAAAGGAGTTATGCTCTCGATATCAGATAGCCAGCCCGAACAGCGTCATTGCAATCATCACGTTACTTCGCACGACCGGACGCATTAAGACCTGGCGATGCACGGAAGACCGGCGCAAAACTATAATTGCACCAACGCAAAAAGGGCTGGATGAACTTAAACGCTATATGTCTGGCGCTTTTATACCTGTCAGTATTTTGTATCCAGCCTTCAACATTAACGTCAACCTTTTAGATAACGATGCTTTAAGAAATAATTTTTTCCGCCGCGCAGCAGAATACCTGTTTCGGGGATTAACATTCAGAAAGGTTTTACCCGAAGTAGGGTTATTTATCGATAAAGACGGAGGGCGTATGATTATGCTGTATATCTATCTGCAGGCCGTTAAAAATAAAACCGCACACGGCGCCATAATTGATTATTCAGCCAGCACGCTTGCAAAGGAATTTTTTGTTTCGCGGATCCACGTAAACCGGATAATGAAATCGGCTCAGGAGTCAGGCTACCTTAAAGATCGGGGCGACGGTCGCATGTCGGTCTATCCCTCATTTATCGAGCTTGTCGAAAATTATGCCGGGCTCTACTTTGCCTACGTGACGCATTACATTAACGTTGTTCCCAAAGAGAGACGCACCACGCTTAGCATGACCTCCACGGTATAACAGCACCGGCGTTCGGATAACCGAACGCCGGTTTTTTTATCTTTCCCGCATTGCCTCTTTAGCTTTGTTCAGCGGCTTCAGCAGATAATCGATAATGGTTTTGCTCCCCGTTTTGATATCTACGGTGGCGATCATGCCCGGAAATACCGGAAAGGTTTTACCCTGCTTATTCGTCAGATGGTTGCTGTCGGTACGGATGTAAACGCGGTAGTAATAAACATCCCTTTTCACCTCATCCTGAAGCGTATCCGGTGAAATCATCGTGACCTCACCTTCAAGACCGCCGTAGATGGAGTAGTCATAGGCGGTGATTTTCACCAGCGCTTTCTGGCCAGGGTGAATAAAGGCGACATCGCGCGGCGAAATTTTCGCTTCGATGAGCATCTGATCGTCAAGCGGCACCAGGCTCATCAGTTTTCCATTCGGCGGAATGACGCCGCCGACGGTCGTTACGTCGATATCCTTTACGATCCCGCGCACGGGCGCATTAAACGTCAGGCGCGTCAGCGAGTCTTCCCGCCCCTTCATGACCGAACGCTGCGCTTCCATTTCGGCATTCGCTTTCGCCAGCTCTTCCCGGGCGCGAACGTAGTACTGGTTTTTCATCTCGGTGATTTTGCTCTCAAGCTCATTTTTTTGACGCTCAAGACGCAGGACCTCAACCTTGCTGGCCGCACCCTGGGTGACCAGGGGACGCGTCAGGGACAGTTCGCGCTGCACAAGCTCTGCGCCCTGGCGTAGCCCCGCCAGCCCTTTTTCGAGACTTTCACGGCGCGACTGATAAAGCGCGGTTTCCTGTTTAACCAGCTCAACGTCATCATCCAGTTCCGCCGGGAATACCAGCGCGGTGTCGTTCACCTCGGCATTCAGGCGCGCGGCCGTTGCCATCGCGGCGTTTAGCCGGGATTCACTCTCCAGCACGCTGGACTCGGTTTTTGTCCGATCGAGCTGGGCAAGCTGCTGACCACGCTCGACGATATCGCCCTCGCGCACCAGCAGACTGTGAATAATTCCCCCTTCCAGGGACTGGATCACCTGCTCATGAGAGGACGGGATCACCTTGCCGCTGCCGGTGGTGACTTCATCCAGATGGAACAGGCTCGCCCAGGTGATAAACACGACCAGCAGGGCAAACAGCGACCAGGCGACAAGCGTAGATCGCGGCAGACGCGGCTCCTTCAGCCGGCTGTTAAAGCGGGAGAAATCATTCATGCCACGCCCTCCGTTTTCAGGGTGACGGTACGCTGCGGTGCTTTCTGCGCCGCCATGCCGTGCTGGCTCAGGATGGCGTCGCGCGGGCCATCCATGACGACCTTGCCGCTTTCCAGCACAATAATGCGGTCGACCAGATCCAGTATCGGCAGACGATGGGTCGCCACCACCAGCGTCCGGCGCTTGCCCAGCCACTGGTGAAGATGCTGGATAAACTGCTTCTCGCTAACCTCGTCCAGCCAGGCGGTAGGTTCATCCAGCAGCAGAATGTTCGGCGACGTAATCAGCGCGCGCGCCAGTAATAACGCCTGACGCTGCCCCCCGGACAGGCCCGCGCCGCCTTCGTTGATGATGTAGTTCAGCCCCATCTTCTGCTTGCGCACAAACTCCAGCGCGCCGCTGTTCACCAGCGCCTGGTGGATCTCATCGTCGGTCGCCAGCGGGTTGCCCATCAGGATGTTGTCGCGCACGGAGCCAAAGAACAGCCGCGCCTGCTGGCTGAGCAGCTGCATATCGCGGCGCACGTCAGCCGGGTCCAGGTGATTCAGCGCAATATCGTCCAGCAGGATGCTGCCCTGCTGCGGCTCCTGCATCCCCGCCAGCAGGTGCAGCAGCGTGCTTTTACCCGAACCATTCCGCCCGAGCACCGCGACGCGCTCCCCGGCGCGGATCTTCAGCCTGCCGATGTTGAGCACGGTGAGCTTCTCCTCCTCGTCGTACCAGAACCCTACGTCCTCGAGGGCGTAATCGCCGCGCAGGTGGGCCTTGTGCACCTTCTTGCCGTACTGCGGATCGTCAATCGGGCGCTGCATCAGGTCATCAAGCCCCTTGCGGGCGACTTTTGCCGACTGCCAGCGTGAAAGCACGCCGGAAATCTGCGACAGCGGCGCAATGGTCCGCGACGCCAGAATCGAGGTTCCCACCAGCGCACCGGTGGTCATGTCGCCGCTGATGACCAGGTAACAGCCCACCAGCAGCACCACCGCGTAGACGATGGACTGCACTTCCTGCGTCCACGTAAGCAGCAGCCCCGTCAGCCAGCGCTGCTTCATGCCAACGCTGGCGGCCACGTCATTGGTGTTATTCCACTGATTCTGGAAGCGCTGCTCGGCGCGCATCAGCTTGATGTCCTCAAGCCCCTGCACCGCTTCAACCAGCGTAGCGTTGCGAATGGCGGATTCACGCATCCCTTCGCTGGAGAGTTTCCCCAGCGGGCGCTGCACCAGCAGGCCGGGGATCAGCAGCAGCGGTACGGCGAGTAACACTACCAGCACCAGCGGGCCGCCAATCATCCACAGAATGAAGACGAACAGCAGGAAGAACGGCAGATCGGAGATGGCCGCAATGGTCGTAGAGGTGATCAGCTCGCGCACCGACTCCAGCTCGCGGATCTGGGCGATGAATGACCCGGTCGACTTAGAGCGCGCGCCGTTTTTGATCCGCAGCGCGTGGGCAAAAACGCGCTCGGAAATACGCAGGTCGGCGCGTTTCCCCACCACGTCCGAAATATGCACGCGCAGCATGCGCATGATGAATTCAAACACGATGGCGATCATCACGCCGCCAAACAGCACCCACAGCGTGGCCTCCGACTGCGACGGCACCACCCTGTCGTATACCTGCATGGAAAAGACCATGCCGGAGAGCGCCAGCACGTTGGCGACCAGCGCCACCAGCATAATGTCGCTGTAGCGACGCCAGTCCTTCAGGGCGAGCTGCCAGAACCAGTTTTTCTCGTACGGCTTGATGTAGTCATCCACGCGCGCGTCCGGCGTGGACTCCAGCGGACGCAGCACCATCAGCCCTTTCAGGCGTGGCCCAAGCTCCTCACGCGTGAGCGTCGTCTCAAGGCCGCCGTCGCCACTAAACTGCAGGCTGACGTTGCCTTCGCTATCCATACGATTGATAACGGCAATCTGGCCGCCGGTGAATTCCGCCAGCAGCGGTAAACGCCACGGGTCCAGGGATACCGCCTCCGCCGCCACCCAACGCATCCCCAGCCCAAGCTGGCGCGCCATCTCCTCCAGCACCAGCTGGCGCGGAGACTGACTTTCATGGTTAATCGTGACCCGAACATGCTCTGCCGAAAAATCCAGCCGATAATGCTTCGCGATAATGAGCATGCCCTGCAGCCAGGGTTCGTACTGTGGGTGTGTCTTCATAATGCTACGTCCTGTTCAGGGCGATTATTCCGCACTGAAATGATACCCTTCCGGGATGATTAGAAATCGAACAACTTCTAAACGAACCGGCAAAATAATCTTATGAAAAATAGGGTTATGACTATTCATGTAAAGAAACGCAAAAAGCCGCGGGGATCGCTCCCCGCGGCGGTGTTTTACGCAATTAACAGCTGATGGTTCGCCAGCAGCGTCGCCAGATCCGTCTGCACGCCGTTCAGCGTGACCAGGGTGGTCGGCGAGAACTGGCCGCCCGTCCCGTCCAGATCCACCTGGATCTCGGTGTTGCTGCCGTTCTGCACCACGCGGATGTAGTCGGCGATGTTGCCCGCGCTGCTGTCCAGCGTGGCCACGCCGTTGACATAGCTCGCCGAGCCGGTGCCGGTATAGCCGCTGTCGGAGAGCAGGTCGCGCAGGTCGATACGGTCCGTGTCCGCGGTGCCTTCCCAGGTGCCAACGGTGAAGCCGTTCACCACGTCGTGACCGTTACCGCCCGTCGCATCCGTGGCGTTGATCAGCTTGTAGAGCAAGGTATCGTGACCGCCGCTGCCGATGTTGAAGGTGTCGTTCCCGCCGCGGCCTTCGAACTGGTTATCACCGCTGTTGCCGGTAATGACGTCGTCGAAGTCCGAGCCGTTGATCCCTTCAATGTTCAGCAGTCGTGACGTACCAAACCCGGTGTCCTGCGCGGTAGAAAGGCGCAGGTCAACGGTAACGCCGGAGGTCGCGTTGCGGTAATCCACCACGTCCATGCCGCCGGTATTGCTCCAGGTGTCGTAGTCGGAATGGGTATTCCAGCCGCCGGAGCCGTTATAGGTATAGGTGCCATCCTCTGCGATAAAGGTGTCGTTATACCCGGTCCCGGTGATAGTTCCGCTGTGTCCGCCGGTGGCGGCTTCGGCAGTGAGGACATAGCCCTCTTTACCGTTGCCCGCGTCCAGACCTGTCCAGGTGACGTTATCCGATACCCCGTTAGTAATCTTCACGATCTCCGCCGAGTAGGTCTCGTTCGGATCCAGCCCGTAGAAGCTCACCAGCGCAGAGGTATCGTTCGAGCCGATACCGGACTGGGCGTTGACGATCTGCGACGCCACCAGCACGCCCGCGGCGTTGTACAGATTGATCGTATTACCGTAGTAGGCGTTGATGCCCTCGCTGTCGACAATGTGCAGGTGCATCGCGGTACCGTCAGCAATCTTCGCGTTGTTTTGCACCAGCACCACCTTGCCGTTCTGCTGCGACACCAGCAGATCCTTCGAACCGTCCCAGTTGTAGTCGACGGCGGCTACGCCGGTGACGTTCGCCAGGCCGGAAGCCAGCTGGCTTGAGGTCCAGGTTGAGCCATAGCCGTTGTTGGTAAACAGCGTTGCGGTTTGCGAGCCCCCGTAGGTGCTGAGCTTGACGATGTCCATCTGCCCGTCGCCGTTCCAGTCTACCGCTACGGACAGATAGCCTGCCGTGGCGTTAGAGGCTTCCACCGCGCTCTTGGTCGTGGAAAGTTTCCCGGTACCGTCGTTGTAGTAGATCACGCCGCCGTTGTTGTTGTAGCTGCTGCCCAGATACAGGTCCATATAGCCATCGCCGTTGAAGTCCGCCCACGTCATGGATGCCGCCGTGGTGGAGTTCGCGACGTTCGCCACAAACACGTTGGTCAGGTTCTGGCCGATGGAGAGCGTGCCGTTGCCGTTGTTGTTGATCACGGTTAACGAGTACGCGCCGCTGCGGTTGGTGTGCTGCACAATATCCACCGTACCGTCGTTGTTCAGGTCGACGCCGGAGATCTCGCGCCCGGAGTCGAACTGGCCGTAGAAACCGCCTTCCCCGCCGGTGCCGTCCGGCGTCAACACGCCGTTGTTGTTCACCAGGTAGGTCAGGGAGTCCATACCGGCATCGCCGTAGGCCAAGTCCAGATAGCCATCGCCGGTTTTGTCGTAGGCAATCACGCCGCCGTACCAGATGGTGGTCCCCATCGCCAGCTGGCTGGCGTTGTAGGTGCTGCCATCGTAGGTCCACATAACCTGCGTAGAGCCTGCGTAGGTGTTCTCGGTCGCGAAGATGTCCTGCGTGCCGTTACGGTCAAAGTCGGCCGCCGTCTGGCTTACCACGTAATAGCCACGGGTGTTGGTCAGCGTATTGCCGGCGTAGGTCGAATTATCGCTGCTGGAATAAGACTGTCCGTTAGCAATGATATTCCACAGCCCGCTGCTGTTCGTGCCGACCGTCATGGTCGAGTTGTTTAAATTCCCCGCCGTGCTGGCCCAGTCGGTGTTCACCGAGGTGGTATCAATGACCAGGCTGCCGGTCGCCGTACCGGTGGTATTACCGTTCCCCGCGCTGCTCTTCACCTGCGCCGTCACGCTGTAACTCGCCACGCCCAGGGCATCGCCGTCCGGGATCTGCAGATACCAGGTATTGTGATCCGGGTCGACCACTACCGCGCCGCCGGTCTGCGAGGTGTAGGTTTTGCCGTTCACAATCACCACCAGGTATTCCCCGTTCACCAGGTCCGCTGACACCGTGCCGTTGATAATTGGCGTGGTATCCGACGTGGTCTGGGCGGTAATCGCCGCCGTGGTGGTCGGGATGCTGGTATCGACGTTCAGCACAAAGCCGTCGGATTCCGTGTAGTTACCGGCTTTGTCGGTCACGCGCAGAATGTAGGTGTGATTCCCGTCCAGCAGGCCGTTGTCCTGATAGGACCAGCTTGCGCTGCCGTTCATCGTCACCTGACCCAGCAGGACGCCGTCGCGATAGAGCTGCACAATCTCGCCGTCGTCCGGGGCGCGGTTAAGCGTGCCGTTGATCAGCGGAGAGTCGTCATCGGTGGCGACGGCGCTGCCGAAGGTGCCCGTACGCTCGCCTTCCCCGTCGGTGTAGCTCACCACCGTGCCGACCGTGGCTGGCGGCGTGGTATCGACCGTCACCACCTGCGACGAGGTCGAACCGACGTTGCCCGCCTGGTCGATTATCCGCACCTGATAGGTGTAATCCCCGTCCGCCAGATCGCGGGTATCGGTGTAGCTCCAGCGCTGGTTAGTGACGATAGCGTCAGTCCAGGTATTGCCGCCGTCGAGGCTGATCTGCACGCGCTCGTCGCTTGCCAGCGCGCTGCCCAGCGAGCCGTTAACGGTGAGCGTGGTGTCCATGGTGATGAAATCACTGCTGGACTGCCCGGTGTCCTCGCTGATGCTGTCGATGGTGATGCCGTACTGCGGCGCCTGGGTATCCACCGTCACGTCCTGCGCGGTGGTAGCCCCGACGTTCCCCGCCTGGTCAACGACCCGCACCTGATAGTTATGGCTGCCGTCGCTCAGGGTACGGGTGTCGCTGTAGCGCCACTGCGTACCGCTTACGGTGGCGTACACCCAGGTCGTGCCGCCGTCCATGCTGACCTGCACGTACTCACCTGCACCCAGCTCCGCCCCGAGCGTCCCGTTCAGGGTGTACGAGGTCGAACTGGTCAGGAAGTCGTTATTGTCGAAGCCGGTATCCACGGTGATGTTATCCACGGTCACCGTAATCGCCGCATCCGGCGCGACCGTATCGACCGTCACCTGCTGATGGGCGCTCGAACCCACGTTGCCCGCCGCGTCCACCACGCGAACGTAGTAGTCATAGGTCTGATTACCCAGCGTGCGGCCGTCGACGTAGTACCAGCTGTTGCCGGTCACAATCACGTTCTGCCAGGTCACCCCGCCGTCGATGCTGATCTGGGCATATTCGCCGTCGGCCAGCGTCGCGCCGAGTGAGCCGTGCAGCGTCAGGGACGTATCGTTAGTGATAAAGTCGCTGCCGCTCAGCCCGGTATCGTCGCTGATGCTGTCGATAGCGATCGTTTTGCTGGCGTCCGGCGCCACGGTATCAATGGTCACCACCTGGCTTGTGGTGGCGCTGATATTCCCCGCGTCATCAATCACGCGCAGCTGGTAGTTGTAGTCCCCGTCCGCCAGCGTGCGGCCATCCACATATGTCCAGGTCAGGCCGCTGACGCTCACGTCGGTCCAGGTGACGCCGCCGTCGAGGCTGATCTGGGCGTGGTCGCCGCTGCCCAGCGCCGCGCCGAGCGTGCCCTTGAGGCTGATCTGGTTGTCGCTGGTGATAAAGTCGCTGCCGGAAAGACCGGTATCCTGGGTTACGGAATCCACGGTAATGGTCGTCGCCGCAGGCTTCGTCAGATCAATCACCACGTCCTGGCTGTCCGTTGCCCCTACGTTCCCGGCGTTATCGATAACGCGCACCTGGTACTGGTACGTGCCGTCGGTCAGGGTACGACCATCGGCGTAGCGCCAGGCGGTGCCGGTCACGGTCAGGTCAATCCAGGTGGCCCCGCCGTCGAGGCTGATCTGCGCCTTCTCGTTATTTCCGAGCTGCGCGGTCAGCGACCCGTTGACCACGACCTGACTGTCGTTGGTGATGAAATCGCTGGCGCTCAGGCCGGTGTCGTTCTGCAGTGAATCAATCGTCATTCCCATCGACGGCGCGGTCAGATCGACGGTGACGGTGTGATTATCGCTGGCGCTATTGCCGATGGTGTTGCTGACCTGCGCGTTAATCACGTACGAACCGCCGTCCGCGAGCGCGGCGACGTCCGCGCTGCCCAAGGTGTAGCTCCAGGTGCCGCCACTCTGCACGGTAGCCGCGTAGGTTTTGCCGTTCAGCGTAATGGTCACCGTCTGGCCCGCAGGGGCGTCGGTGGTGCCGCTGATCGCCAGCGCCGTACCGTGCTCGGCGGCGTTGACGATATCGTCCTGCGCAAAGGTGTTAATGGTGATGGTTGGGACATCGCCGTTCAGCGTCACGTCGTGCGTTGCGCTGCCCGGGTTGCCCGCCTTATCGTTTACCGAAGCGGTGATGGTGTAATCCCCGTCGCTCAGGCCGAGGAAATCCCGACCCGGCACGAAGACTGACCAGGTGCCGTTCGCCGCCACGGTCGCCTGATAGCTGTGGCCGTTGAAGGAGACGGTGACCGTCTGGCCCTGTTCCGCGGTGGTGGTGCCGCTGATGGTCTGCCCTGCCAGCTGCTCGGCGTTGTTAACGATATCGTCATCGGCTACGGTGCCGATGGTGACGGTTGGCGCAACGGTGTCTACCGTCAAGGTGTGCGTCGTCTGGCCGCCGTTACCGGCCCTGTCGTTGACCGAGGCGGTCACCGTCAGCGCGCCCTGGCTCAGGGCGGCCAGATCTGCCGCCGGCACGTCAAGCGTCCAGGTGCCGTCGTTTGCGACCACTGCCGTGTAGGTTTTGCCGCCCAGCGTCACGGTAACGGTCTGCCCCGCCTCCGCGCTGGAAGAGCCGTGAACGGTCAGCGGCAGCCGTGCTTCCGCCGCGTTCAGCATATCGTCACCCGACAGCGCCGCAATGCTCACGACCGGCGCGGTGGTATCCACGCTGATGCCGTGCGTCGCCGAGGCGCTGTTGCCCACGCTGTCCTGGGCAGAAACAGTAACCTGATAGCTCGCGCCGTCGGCCAGCGCGCCCACGTCGGCGACCGGCACGGTGGTGGTCCAGGTACCGTCGTTCTGAATGGTGGCCGTATAGGTTTTGCCGTTCAGGGTTACCGTCACCTGCGTGCCGCTGGCGAACTGCGCGCTTGAGCCGCTAATCACCAGCGAGCTGCCCGCCTCCGCCGCGTTGATCACGTCATCGCCGCTGACGGTGTTGACGGTCAGCGCAACCGATGCGGTGTTAACCACGACGTCGTGCGTTTGGGTGCTGCTGTTGCCCGCGCCGTCGGTAATGGTCGCGCTGATGGTCACGGTGCCGTCGTTCAGGGCCGAAATCACGCTGGCCGGAACGCCCACGCTCCATTTGCCGCTGGCGTCGACGGTGGTGGTGTACTGATTCGAACCGATGGTGATGACCAGCTTATCCCCGACGCTCGCGCCGGTTGCCGTACCGCTGACGATCTGCGCCTGCCCGTGCTCGACGCTGTTAATGACGTTATCGCCCGCTACGACGTTAAAGCTGACGGTCGGCGGCGTGGTATCGAGCGTAATTGCTTTGCCCGCGCTGCCCGGGTTACCGGCAGCATCGCTCACGCTGACCTGCACGGTGTAGCCGTTATCCGCCAGCGCGGACAGGTCGGTGCCCGGCACGTTCACGCTCCAGACGCCGCCCTGCTGCACCTGCGCGGTATAGCTCTTACCGCCCAGCGTCACGGTCACCGTCTGGCCGACTTCCGCCGTGGTGGTGCCGGAAATGTCCACGCCCGCAGCCGCTTCGCTGCCGTTAATCACGTTGTCGCCCGCAACCGTATCAATGCTCACGGCTGGCGCGGTGGCGTCCACGCTGTACTCGCGGCCCGCCGAGGCGCTGTTGCCGTTCACGTTGGTGACGCTCACCTGCACGCTGGCGTCGCCGTCTTTAAGACCGTTGAGATCGGCAGACGGCACGGTGGCCGTCCAGTTACCGTCGGCGTCCACTTTCGCGGTGTAGGACTTGCCGCCGAAGGTGATGGTGACGGTCTGGTTCTCCTCCACGTTGGACGTGCTGCCGGACAGCACCAGATCCGCGCCTTTTTCCGCCGCGTTAATCACGTCGTCGGTGGCGATGGCATTGATGCTGACGGCCACCGCCGCCAGATCGACGGTGACATCGTGGCTAATGGTGACCGGATTGCCCGCGGTGCTCTGGCCTGCCACGGTGACGGTCACCGTGCCTGCTGCCAGGGCCCCGACGTCTGCCGCCGGGATCGCCGCGCTCCAGGTGCCGTTAGCCAGCACGGAAGCGGCATAGGTTTTACCATTGACGGTGACCGTCAGCGTCGTGCCGGTCGCCAGCCCGTCGCTGGAGCCGGTGATAATCAGGTTTTGAGTATGTTCGATGCTGTTGATCACGTCGTCGCCCGCCACGGTATCCACGCGCAGGCCCGGCAGGCTGGCGTCAATACTGATTTCGCGCTCGCCCGCTCCCGTATTGCCGTGGCCGTTGGTGACGGTCGCCGACACGGTCAAATCGCCATTGCCCAGCGCCGTAAGGACGGACTCCGGCACGTTGACGGACCAGGTGAGATCGTTCTGCACCGTTGCGGTGTAGCTGTTGCCGCCAAGGGTGACGGTAACGGTATTGCCCGCTTCCGCGTTCGCTACTTTGCCGCTGAGGGTCTGGCCTGCGGCCACTTCCGCCGCGTTGATGACGTTATCACCCGCCACGGTGTTGATGGTCACGGTTGGCAGCGCGGTGTCCACCTGCAGGTTCGCGGTGTTGCTGATGCTGTTGCCTACGCCGTTTGTGGCGGCGGCGCTCAGGGTGTAGTTGGCTTCGCCGAGGCCTGCCAGATCCGCCGCCGGAACGGTGAGGCTCCAGCTTCCGTCTGCCGCGGTTGTCCCCGTGTACTGTTTACCGTTCAGCGTCACGGTCACCACGGTGCCTTCCGCCAGGTTGGCGCTGGTGCCGGTAACGCTCAGATCCTGACCTTTCTCCACCGCGTTCAGGACGTTATCGCCGCTGATGGCGTTGAAGGCCACGGACGGCAGGCCGGTATCGACGGTCACGTTATGGCTGCCGGAACCGGTATTGCCCGCCGCGTCGGTGACCGACGCCGTAACCGTCGCGGTGCCGTCCTGCAGCGCGGAAATCACGCTTGCCGGGACGCCCACGCTCCAGTTACCCGCCGCGTCCAGCACGGTGGTGTAGGTCTGACCGCCGATGGTGACGGTGACCTTATCGCCCGCAGCCGCGCCGGTGGCGGTGCCGCTGACGATCTGCGCCTGAGCGTGCTCGGTGATGTTAATCACGTCATCGCCCGCCACGGTGTTGATGGTGACCGCAGGCACGGTCACGTCCACCGTCAGAGTGCGATCGACCGACGCCGGGTTGCCCGCCTTGTCGCTGACGCTCGCGGTCACGGTGACGCTGCCGTCGCTAAGCGCCGCCAGATCCGCCGCCGGAACGCTCAGCGTCCAGCTGCCGTCCGCGCCTGCGGTTGTGGTGTAGTCTTTGCCGTTCAGCGTCACGGTCACGGTCTGGCCCGCTTCGGCGGTGGTGGTACCGGACACGGTCAGATCGCTCTTCGCTTCTGCGGCGTTCAGAATGTCGTCGGCCGCCAGAGTGTTAACGGTCACGGACGGCGCGGTGGCATCCACGCTGTACTCGCGGCCCGCCGAGGCGCTGTTGCCGTTCACGTTGCTGACGCTCACCTGCACGCTGGCGTCGCCGTCCTTCAGGCCCGCCAGATCCGCAGACGGTACGGTGTAGGTCCAGCGACCGTCGTCACCCACGGTGGTGGTGTAGATTTTGCCGTTCAGGCTCAGCGTCACGGTCTGCCCGGCTTCCACGTTGGTGGTCGCACCGGACAGCACCAGATCCGCGCCCTTCTCCGCCGCGTTAATCACGTCGTCGGTGGCGATGGAATTGATGCTGATGGCAACGGTCGCCAGATCCACCGTCACATCGTGGCTGATGGTAATCGGGTTACCCGCTGTACTGTCGCCGGTAACGCTGATTTTCACGGTGCCTTCCGGCCACGCGCTGACGTCGGTGGACGGGATCGCCGCGCTCCAGGTGCCGTCCGCCAGCACCGTGGCCACGTAATCTTTACCGTTGACGGTGACGGTCAGCGCCGTGCCCGGCGTCAGCCCGTCGCTGGAGCCGTTAACGATCAGGTTCTGATTGTGCTCGATGCTGTTCACCACGTCGTCGCCCGCCACGGTATCCACGCGCAGGCCCGGCAGGTTGGCATCGATAGCGATCTCGCGCTCGCCGCTGCCGGTATTGCCGTGGCCGTTGGTGACGGTCGCCGTCACGCTCAGGCTGCCGTTGCCCAGCGCGGTCAGCACGTCAGACGGCACGTTCACGGACCAGGTGAGATCGTTCTGCACCGTTGCGGTGTAGCTGTTGCCGCCGATGGTGACGGTAACGGTATTGCCCGCTTCCGCGTTCGCCACTCTGCCGCTCAGGGTCTGGCCTGCCGCCACTTCTGCCGCGTTGATGACGTTGTCGCCCGCCACGGTGTTGATGATGACGGTCGGCAGCGCGGTGTCCACCAGCAGGTTCGCGGTGTTGCTCACGCTGTTGCCCACGCCGTTGGTGGCGGTCGCGTTCAGGGTGTAATTGGCCTGACCGAGACCGGCCAGATCCGCCGCCGGAACCGTCAGGCTCCAGGTACCGTCCGCCGCGGTCGTGGCCGTGTAGTTTTTACCGTTCAGGGTCACGGTCACCAGGGTGCCTTCCGCCAGGTTGGCGCTGGTGCCGTTGACGTTCAGATCCTGCCCTTTCTCCACCGCGTTCAGGACGTTGTCATCGCTGATGGCGTTAAAGTTGACCGACAGCAGGCCGGTATCGACGGTCACGCTGTGGCTGCCGCTGCCGGTGTTGCCCGCCGCGTCGGTGACGGACGCCGTGACGGTCACGGTGCCGTCGCTGAGGCCGGAAATCACGTTCGCCGGTACGCCCACGCTCCAGTTACCCGCCGCGTCCAGCACGGTGGTGTAGGTCTGGCCGCCAATCGTGACGGTGACCTTGTCGCCCGCAGCCGCGCCGGTGGCGGAGCCGCTGACGATCTGCGCCTGACTGTGTTCAGCCACGTTAATCACGTCATCGCCCGCCACGGTGTTGATGGTCACCGCAGGAACGGTCACATCCACCGCCAGATTGTGGTCAACGGACGCCGGGTTGCCCGCCTTGTCGCTGACGCTCGCGGTCACGGTGACGCTGCCGTCGGTTAATCCTGCCAGGTCAGCCGCCGGTACGTTCAGCGTCCAGCTGCCGTCCGCGCTGACCGTCGCGGTATAGTCTTTGCCGTTCAGCGACACCGTGACCGTCTGGCCCGCCTCGGCGGTGCTGGTGCCGGAAATCGCCAGCTCAGACTGCGCTTCCGTGGCGTTGAGGATGTCGTCTGTTGCAATCGTATTGATGGTCACGGACGGCGCGGTGGCATCCACGCTGTACTCGCGGCCCGCAGAGGCGCTGTTGCCGTTCACGTTGCTGACGCTCACCTGCACGCTGGCGTCGCCGTCCTTCAGGCCAGCCAGATCCGCCGACGGTACCGTGGCGGTCCATTTGCCCTCCGCGTCCACCGTGGCGGTGTAGCTCTTGCCGCCAAAAGTGATGGAGACGGTCTGGTTTTCCTCCACGTTCAAGGTGGTGCCGGAGAGCACCAGATCCGCGCCCTTCTCGGCGGCGTTAATCACGTCATCGGTGGCGATGGCGTCAATGCTGATGGCAACGCTCGCCAGATCCACCGTCACATCGTGGCTGATGGAAACCGGGTTGCCGACGCTGCTCTGGCCCGCAACGCTTACGGTAACGGTGCCTGCGCCCAGCGCGCCCACGTCCGCCGCCGGGATCGCCGCGCTCCAGGTGCCGTCCGCCAGCACGGTGGCCGGATAGGTTTTGCCGTTGACGGTCACGGTCAGCGCCGCGCCCGCCGCCAGCCCGTCGCTGCTGCCGGTGATAATCAGGTTCTGTCCGTGTTCGATGCTGTTGATCACGTCATCGCCCGCCACCGTGTCGACGCGCAGCCCCGGCAGGTTAGCGTCTATAACGATTTCGCGCTCGCCCGTTCCGCTATTACCCACGCCGTTGGTCACACTGGCTGACACGGTCAAATCACCGTTGCCCAGCGCCGTCAGGTCGGATTCCGGCACGTTAACGGACCAGGTCAGATCGTCCTGTACCGTGGCGGTATAGGTGTTGCCGCCAATCTTCACGGTCACGGTGTTGCCCGCTTCGGCATTCACCACCTTACCGCTGATGGTCTGGCCGGTAGCCAGCTCGGAGGCGTTGATCGCATCGTCACCCGCGACGGTGTTGATGATCACGCCGGGCAGCACGGATTCGACGTTCACGGTATGCGACGCGCTGGTGCTGTTGCCGACGCTGTCCGTTGCGGAGGCGGTGACGGTGTAAAGCGCTTCGCCCAGCTGGCCCACCTCGCTCGCTGGAACGGTGGTGGTCCACAGGCCGCTGTCATTCACCGTGGCGCTGTAGGCTTTGCCGTTGAGCATCACGGTTACCACCGCGCCCGGCGCCAGCCCGGAAGCCGAGCCTGCGATGGTCAGATCCTGCGTTTTCTCGGTGCTGTTGATCACATCGTCACCGGAAATGGTGTCGATGGTCAGCGCGGGTGCGGTCAGGTTGACTTCAACATCGCGCGTGGCGCTGTTGCTGTTTCCGGCCTTATCGGTCAGCGCCGCGGTGATGGTGTAATCCCCGGCGGTCAGTGCACCGACGTCTGCGGCAGGCACGCCCACGCTCCAGTTGCCAGAGGCGTCCAGGGTCGCGGTGTAATGTTTGCTGTTAATGGTGACGGTTACCACGTCGCCCGCCGCCGCGCCGGTCACGGAACCGGTGACAATCAGCGCCTGCGCGTGCTCGGCGCTGTTAATCACGTTGTCGTCGGAAACGGTATTGATGGTCAGCTGCGGCACCGTGGTATCGACCAGCACGTCGCGGCCTGCAGAGGCCGGGTTCCCCGCCTTATCGGAAACGGCGGCGCTGAGGGTGTAGCTGCCGTCGGCAATCGCGCCCACGTCCGTAGACGGCACGGTCACGCTCCAGCCGCCGCCAGCCTGTACGGTGGTGGTGTAGTCTTTGCCGTTCAGCGTCACGGTGACGGTCTGGCCCGCTTCGGCGTTGGAGACGCCGTTAACGACCAGATCCTGCTGCGCTTCGGCGGCGTTGATGATGTTGTTATCGCTGACGATCTCGATAGACACCGTCGGCGCGGTAGCGTCCACGCTGTACTCGCGGCCCGCCGAGGCGCTGTTGCCGTTCACGTTGGTCACGCTCACCTGCACGCTGGCATCGCCGTCCTTCAGGCCTGCCAGATCGGCAGACGGCACGGTGGCCGTCCAGTTACCGTCGGCATCGACCTTCGCGGTATAAGACTTGCCGCCTAAGGTGATGTAAACGGTCTGGTTTTCTTCCACGTTGGTCGTCGCGCCCGAAAGCACCAGGTCCGCGCCCTTTTCGACGGCGTTAATGACGTCGTCCGTCGCTATGGCGTCAATGCTGATAGCCACCGTCGCCAGATCGACCTTCACGTCGTGGCTGATGGAAACCGGGTTGCCCGCCGCGCTCTGGCCGTCCACGGTCACGGTGACCGTGCCCGCGCTCAGCGCCCCGACGTCCGCAGCCGGAATGGCCGCCGTCCAGGTGCCGTCCGCCAGCACGGTGGCCGCGTAGGTTTTGCCGTTGACGGTCACCGTTAACGCCGCGCCCGTTGCCAGGCCTTCGCTGGAGCCGGTGATAATCAGGTTCTGAGCGTGCTCAATGCTGTTGATGACATCGTCGCCCGCCACGGTATCGACGCGCAGGCCCGGCAGGCTGGCGTCAATGGTGATGTCGCGCTCGCCGGTTCCGGTGTTGCCGTGGCCGTTGGTGACGCTTGCGGACACGGTGAGATCGCCGTTACCGATGGCGGTTAAGACCGTGGACGGCACGTTGACCGACCAGCTCAGATCGTCCTGAACCGTCGCGGTATAGGTATTGCCGCCGATGGAAATGGTGACAGTGTCACCGCTCGCCGCGCCGCTCACTTTGCCACTCAGGGTCTGCCCGGCAGCCACTTCCGCTGCGTTAATCACGTCGTCGGTGGCAACCGCATTAATGGTCACCTGCGGCAACGCGCTGTCGACCAGCACGTCGTGGCTGGCGCTTGCGCTGTTGCCCGCCGCGTCGGTCACGCCTGCCGTAACCGCGTAGCTCGCTTCGCCCAGCGCAGAGACGTTTGCCGCCGGAACGGTAACGCTCCAGTTCCCGCTGGCATCGGTGGTGGCCGTATAGCTGATTCCGTTCAGAGTTACGGTAATGGTGGTGCCGTCCGGCTGGTTGCTGGTGCCGGACACCTGCAGATCCTGGCCTTTCTCGGTCGCGTTGATCACGTCGTCAACCGCAAGGGTATTGATGGCAATTACCGGCGCGGTCAGGGAGACGTCAAACTCATGCGTCGCGCTGGCGCTGTTGCCTGCTTTATCGGTGAGGGTTGCGGTAATCGTCTGGTCGCCGTTTGCCAGCGCGCCCACGTCCGTCGCCGGAACGCCCACGCTCCAGCTGCCGGAGGCATCCAGCATCGCGGTGTAGTCTTTGCCGTTAAGGGTGACGGTAATCAGGTCGCCCGCCTGCGCGCCCGTCACCTTGCCGGAGACGATCAGCGCCTGGCCGTGCTCGGCAATATTCACGACGTCGTCGCCCGCCACGATGTTGAACGAAATCTGCGGTACGGTGGTGTCGACCAGCACCGAGGAGCCCGCGCTGGCCGGGTTGCCCGCCTTATCGGACACGGTCGCCGTGACCGCCGCGCTGCCGTCGGTAATTCCTGCCAGATCCGCCGCCGGGACGTCCAGCGTCCATCTGCCGTTCGCCTGCACCTGCGCGGTGTACTGATTGCCGTTGAAGGTCACGGTGACCGTCTGGCCAGCTTCGGCTGTTGAAGTGCCGCTCAGGGTCAGATCCTGCGCCGCCTCTGCCGCGTTCAGCATGTTGTCGCCGCTGATGGTGTTGATAGTCACCGTCGGCGCGGCGGTATCGACGCTGAATTCCTGCGCCGAAGACGCCGCGTTGCCGTTCACGTTAGTGACGCTGACCTGCACGCTGGCGTCACCGTCCTTCAGGCCGCTCAGATCGGCAGCCGGAACGGTCCAGGTCCAGTCGCCGTTGGCATCCACCGTGGTGGTATAGGTTTTACCCGCGACGGTGATGGTCACGGTCTGACCCGCTTCAACGTTGGAGGTGGTGCCGGACAGCACCAGGTCCTGGCCCTTTTCCGCCGCGTTGAGCACGTTATCGTCGGTCACGCTGCTGATGGTGATGCTGACAGGCGCCAGATCGACGTCCACCACGGTGCCGATGTTCACCGGGTTGCCCGAGGCATCCTGCGCGCTTGCTTTAATATCCAGCGAGCCGTCGGCCCACTGGGACACATCGGCCGCCGGGACCGCCGCCTGCCAGGTGCCGTCCGCCAGTACCGTTGCGGAATAATCTTTACCGTTGATGGTCAGGGTGACGGTACTGCCGGATGCCAGATCGGTGCTGGAGCCGGAGACAATCAGGTTCTGGCCGTGTTCGATGATATTGATAACGTCATCGCCCGCCACGGTATCAATGCGCAGGCCCGGCAGCTGGGCGTCGATGGTAAAGTCCATCGATGATGCGCCGGTATTGCCGTGCGCGTTGGTGACGCTTGCCGAGACGGTAAGTTCGCCGTTGCCGAGCGCGGTGAGCTGGGTCTCGCTTAACGGCAGGCTCCAGGTCAGATCGTCCTGCACGGTGGCGGTGTAACTCTGTCCGCCAAGGATAATAGTGACAGTGTCACCTGCCGCCGCGTTAGCCACCTTGCCGGTCAGGGTTTGTCCTGCCGCCACCTCCGCTGCGTTAACGATATTATCGCCCGCAAGGGGGTTGAGGGTGACAACCGGGAGGGAACTGTCCACCAGCACATCGTGTGAGGTAGAGGCGCTGTTGCCCACGCTGTCGGTGACGCTCGCCGTCACGGTGTAATGGGCTTCGCCCAGCGCGCTTACGGCAGAGGCCGGAACGGTCACGCTCCAGCTGCCGCTGGCGTCGGTGGTAGCGGTGTAGTTGATGCCGTTCAGGGTAACGGTGACGCGTGTTCCTTCCGGCTGGTTGCTGGTGCCGGAGAGGAGCAGATCTTCGCCCTTCTCTGCCGCATTGATTACGTCGTCCGCCGCCAGCGTGTTGATACCGATAACGGGCGTTACGGTGTTAACCACCACGTCCAGCGAACTGCTGCCGGTGTTGCCGGATCGGTCGGTCACGGAGACGTCGATGGTCCAGGTGCCGTCGGTCAGACCCTGCACGACGGACGCGGGCAGGCCGAGGCTCCAGTTGCCCGATGCATCCACCACCGTGGTGTAATCCACGCTGTTAATGGTGATGGTCACCCGGTCGCCCGCCGCCGCGCCGGTGACGGAGCCGCTGAGGATCTGCGCCTGCGAATGGGCGAGCTGGTTAACGGTGTTGGTGTCGGTAACAAATTCGTTGATGGTCACCTGCGGCACGGTGGCATCCACCAGACCAACGCGATCGGCGCTGCTGCTGTTGCCCGCCACGTCGCTGACCGTAGCGGTCACGGTCACCGGGCCATCCGTCAGGGCACCCACGTCGGCGGCCGGTACGTTCAACGCCCAGGTCCCGTCCGTCTGGACGGTGGTCTGATACGTTTTGCCGTTCAGCGTCACGGTGACCGTCTGTCCCGCTTCCGCAGTGCTGGTACCGCTTAAGGCTAAATCCTGCTGCGCTTCTGCTGCGTTGATGATGTTGTCGTCGGTCAGGTTATCAAGCGTAATGGCCGGAGGCTGCGTATCCACCGTGACCACGCGCGCGGCGTCCGCGCTGTTGCCGCTGACGTTGGTCACGCTGACGCTCACCTGCGCACGCCCGTCGATCAGGGTTTCCATGGCGCTGGCCGGCACGTTCAGGCTCCAGGAACCGTCCTGCTGCACCTGCGCGGTAAAGGTCTGGTCGGCGAATTTCACCACCACGGTCTGCCCTGGCTCCACGCCCTGCGTCTGGCCGGAGAGGGTTAAATCTGCTCCTTTTTCCGCCGCGTTCAGCATGTCATCGCTGGAAACGGTATCGATGGTGACCGCCACGGCGTTCAGGTCGAGTTCAATCGGGTGTTCAGCCGCAACGGTATTGCCCCAGGCATCCTCGGCGCTGACGTTGACCGTCACCTCACCCGCCGTCCAGGCCTGCAGGTCCGCCGCCGGGACGCCAATCTGCCAGCTGCCGCTGGCGTTCACCACGGCGTTATACTCAACGTTGTTAATGATGACGACGATCGGCGTACCCGCGGCCAGGTGGGTGCTGGAGCCGGTGACGGTCAGATCGTGCTGCTGCTCGATGGCGTTGATCACGTCATCGCCGGAAATGGTATTCACGCGCAGGCCCGGCAGCGCGGCGTTGATGTTGATATCGCGTTCGCCGGTACCGGTATTGCCGTGCGCATTGGTTACGGAGGCGCTGAAGGTCAAATCGCCGTCGCCAAACGCCTGAAGATCCGCCGATGGGATTTTCACGCTCCAGGTCAGATCGCCGCCAACCGTCGCGGTGTAGCTCTTGCCGCCTACGGTGATTGAGACGGTATCACCCGCCGCCGCGCCCGTGACGCGTCCGCTGAGGGTTTGATCAACCGCCACTTCCGCGTTATTGACCAGATTATCGCCCGCAAAGGTGTTGATGATCACCTGCGGCAGCACGGTATCGACCAGCAGATTTGCCCCGGCGGAGCCGCTGTTACCCACGCTGTCGGTGCCGCTGACGCTGACGGTGTAAAGGGTGTTCGCCAGATTCAGCACGTCGGAAACCGGCACCTGCACGGACCAGACGCCGTTTGCAACGGTGGCCTGATAGCTGACGTTGTTTAGCGTCACGGTGACGGCGCTGCCGTCCGGCAGGTTGCTGGTGCCGCTCAGGCTCAGGGGCTGCATCGCTTCCTGCGCATTCAGGACGTTATCCTGGCTGATGGCGTCAATCGTGAATTCCGGCGGGTTGCCGCTCAGCGTAATGCCGTGCGTCGTGCTGCCGGTGTTGCCCGCCGCGTCGGTCACGGAGACGGAAATCGCGTGGCTGCCCTCACCGAGCGCGCCGATGACGGAGGCAGGCACGCCGACGCTCCAGCTGCCGTCCGCCTGCACCACGCCGGTATAGGTCTGGCCGCCGACGGTGACGGTCACCACATCGCCCGCCGCCGCGCCGCTTGCCTGGCCGGAAATAATCTGCGCCTGCCCCTGCTCGCTGGTATTCAGAATGTCGTCGCCCGCGACGGTGTTGATCGTCACAACGGGCGCTGCGGTATCAACCGTGAAATCGGCGGTGGTGGAAGAGCCGTTGCCCGCTTTGTCGCTGACGTTGACCGTCAGGGAGTGCTCGCCGTTAGCCATTGCCTGAACTTCACTGGCCGGAAGCGTGACGGACCAGGTGCCGTCGCTGCCCACGGTCGCGGTGTGGTTTTTGCCGTTCAGGGTGACCGTCACAATCTGGCCCGCTTCCGCGTCGGTTTTCCCCGTCAGCGTCAACGGCTGATTGTGTTCCGCCGCGTTGATAATGTTGTCCTGCGCGATCGTATCGACGGACAGGGTTGGCGCAGCGGTATCAACGCCGATCGTCTGGCTGCCGCTGACGGTATTGCCCGCCGCGTCTTTTCCGCTCACGTTGACCGTCCAGGTACCGTCGCCAAGCGCCTGCGCGTCTGCGGCAGGCACCTTCACGCTCCACGCGCCGTTTGCCCCCACCTCTGCGGAATAGGTTTTGCCGTTCAGCGTGACGGTCAGCGCCGTACCCTGCGCCAGGTTTTTACTGGTGCCGGAGAGCGTGAAGCCCGCGGACTGTTCGCTGGCGTTGATCGCGTTATCGCCCGCCGTCGTGGCGAGCGTCACGGTGGCGTCTGCGGTCGACACGGTCACGGTGATGCTGCCCGCAGAGGTGGTTTTGCTGCCGTCGATCTGCACGACGGACCAGGTATGTTCCCCGTCGGTCTGGGTCGGGAGTTTTACCGTCCAGGTGCCGTCCTTCGCGACCATGGCGCTGGCGATGGTGCTGCCGCTGCTGTCTTTGATCTGAATGGTTGCACCGGGCTGGCCCGTACCGCTAAAGGTTGGGGTGTTATCATCCGTGACCTCTTTTGCACTCAGCACCCCCTGCTTGTCACCCGCTTTGTCCGTCAGCAAAAATGTTGGCGTCGCGCTTTCTACTTCTTTCGTATTATCAATAACTTTGGTTTTGGTTTCGCCATCACCCCCGTTAGCCAGCAGCGCGCCGATGGCGCCGCCGCCTAACGCCGCACCGGCGATCCAGCCCCACGGCGCATCGCTTAAGACGCTTCCCTGCTCCAGGAAAGGTTCAATGCTGCTAATCGGTGCGGCCTGCGCGGTTAATTCAGTGACGGCAACGCCTGACGCTTCCCCGGCATCGGCAAAAGAGATATGAGTCAGCTCCTGATTATCATTGAACACCAGCTCTGACTGGTTGTGCGTCTCAGGATCTTCAACAAAATAGTTATTGCAGCGGATCACGCTGCCATCTTTCATATAAATGAGAAGGTCTTTACCCTGGCGGACATAGCGCGCCACGTCCTGAGCAGAGCCCTGGATTTCAATCACGCTCGGGGATGAAATAGAGACCGAGAGATTGCCCTCTCCGGTTAATTTCGTTTTCTCCGCCGTTTTGCGAATAATGACATCAACAACTTTTACGTTACTCATATTCTTCTCCTTGCAGGTGTACGGATTCCTGTGGATATGTCCACCAGATGGATGTAGCTATCCCTGGGAAAATTCACCCATTATTGTCAGACTTATATCGCGCAGAAAGGCGCGTCTTTTATTAACTCAAATCGGGTAATTTCGCAGCAGCATTTTTCTCGATGCCAATAAGGGGCATGAGATTGTCTACAGCTGATGCGTAATTAATTGCCGAACTCCAGCCATCATATTCGGCGATTATTTTTGCCGAGGTCGCGGCCCAAACGTCCTGTTCGACGCTGAGCAAATCGTTAATGCTGCGCTTGCTCAGGGTATATTCGTTTTTATAGACATCGCGGGCGCGCAGCGCATTTTCCAGCTGTCGTTTTCCCGCCTCCACTCTGCCGCGCGCGCCGGTCCAGTCGGCCTGGGCAACCGAGGCTTTTTGCAGTACATCAAATCGGGCCTGGTCAACCTGAGACGATGCCATCGCCCTTGCGCCCTCGGCCTGGCGCACGCGTGCCGATACGGCGCCCCCCTGGTAAAGCGGTGCGTCAATATTGAGCTGTATCTGGTCGTCCCAGTAGGAACGGTTGTCCGACTCATAGCGCGTGCGGCCGCCCTTCAGGCTTAACGTCGGCCAGTGCTGGGACTTTGCCGTTTCAACGCCATACTGGGCGGAGCGCTCCATGTTCTGCGCGGCCATCACCGCGGGTATCAGCGAATAATCAATGCGGTTCAGCGAATCAGGCTCGACGGCGAGATTCGCGGGCACAGGCGAATAGCGCTCCGCCTGCATTCCGGTCAACACCGCCAGTCGTGCGCGGGCGCTGTTTAAGGAAGCGTTATACTGCTGAACCGTCGCCTGCATGCCCGCGATCCGCGTGCGGGTCTGAAGTTCGTCGGATGTCGAACTCACGCCTGCATCCGCACGCAGCTTCGCCAGCTGCTCGACGTTTTTAAGCGCCTGCACATTCTCTTTTGCCGCCTGCAGCAGATCGGTGTAGCGCTTAACCTCCACGTAGCTGAGGGCCGTTTTTTCCGCTACGTCAGACAGCGTGCCCATCAGCTGATAGCGATAGCTATCGCGCTGGGCCGAAGACTGGCTGATGCTGTTGTTGGTTTTGCCAAAATCGTAAACCAGCTGCGTCAGGCTGAGGCCCCAGGCCGCAGAATTACGCAGCGATCCGCTGGAATCTGTCGTTTGGCTATGCCCCGTGCTGCCGTTTAAGGATATTTGTGGCATCCAGCCGCTGCGCGCTTCATCTATTTGCGCCTGGCCAATACCCAGCTGCGCCGCCTGCTGGCTCACGGAAGGATCGCGATCGATGGCGAAAAGGATACTTTCTTTGAGCGTTGTCGCGGTAATTGGCGCAATGCCAACCTGGCTGCTATTGGCGTAAGCCGTATTGACGACCAGGGCAATAAGCGCCACGGCTGTCGTAAATCTGAATAAACTATCGTTACGCCATGCAGTCATTTTATCCCCCTGACTCTGAGTGCTGACCAAATACTTACCCAAAAGTGGTAGTGATAATTAGACAAATACTCTTCACTCCCTCTGCGCCAAATTTAAGGTGAAAGCTGCCCATCCCATTTCCACTGGAAATGAGAGCCGACCGTATTAAATAAAATTAGGAATTTACTTATTTTTAAAGCTGGATTGCAGCATAACAAAATGCTTTATATGCAACTACACCCACAGTGTTAATAAGGTGTTACAAATAAGAAAAATCGCAAGGTTTCTCGACAATAGTCTTAAAAAGGCCTTTCACATGAAACAAATAAAACCCTTGTTATTTAAGTAAAATTCCTAAAATGCGCCCTGTACATTTTTGCGTTAATTTCCGAGTGCGTCAGACACAAAGATTTTCAAAGAACTGTCAATTTAAGTAACCTTCTAAGCTTAAGAAATATTTAATTTTATCAATTCCAAAGCCAACAGCTTATTATTCCATTAAAAAAGTAAATAAAGGAGTAATACGCTAATTACCCGCACTATAGCGGTCACATAGCCCAAATAGTTAAACAAAACATAACGATAACATCGTGCTTAACATAAAAAACAGTTTAGAAAGACTTAATTAATTAAATTTTAATAATCACTCAATTGAACCATGCGCTAGGTTTGACTATTCCCTTTCACGAGAAATGCGGTAATATGCGAACTATTGCGACATTTTGCAGGATTCCGCTTACCATGCATAAAACGGCCAGACAAAAATACGTCTTGGAGATGCTCAGCGAACAGGGCCAGGCCAGCATCACCGAGCTGGCAGAAAAGCTAAACGTCTCTGCAGATACCATCCGCCGGGATTTGACCGACCTGGAAAATCAGGGGCTGGCGCAGAAAAACCACGGCGGCGCTATCGCGCTGGATCTTTCCGCCATGAGTCGTCACAGCAGAAATACGCTGCTGCCCGAAGCCAAACAGCGCCTGGGGAAGCGGGTTGCACAGAGCGTTCCGCCGGGTTCAACGCTGTTTCTGGACGCGGGAAGCACGGTTCTGGCGGTCGCCTCTTTCCTTGAAGGCCCGCTGACCGTCATTACTACGTCGCTGGATATCGCTCAGTTGTTCAGCGACCGGACGGATATCGACCTGATCCTGCTCGGCGGGAAATGGGACCAGAAACAGCGCCTGTTTGCCGGCAGCGCGACCCTCTCCCTGCTCTCGCGCTACCGGGCGGATATTGCCATTCTCGGCGCCTGTGCTATCCACGCCGAGCTGGGCCTGAGCGCCAGCCAGGAGGCCGATGCCGAGGTTAAGCGAGCCATGCTGGCAGCCAGCCACCAGCACTGGATCGTAGCCGATCGCCTCAAGCTGAACCGCTGTGAACCCTGGCTTGTCTGTGGGCTCGCCGACATTCATCAACTGTTTTTAGATCGTCCCTGGGCAGAGCCTGGGGATACTGGCGCACTGCAGATTACGGTTTGCGCAAATTAAGGTGGAGTTCGTTATGAATAAAGTGAAGACAATCAACGTTGCGCTCATCGGCTATGGTTTTGTCGGCAAAACGTTTCATGCCCCGCTTATCCAGTCGGTGGAAGGATTAAAACTGGCGGTGGTTTCCTCGCGTGATGAAGAGAAGGTAAAACGCGATCTGCCGGATGTTCAGGTAGTTGCCACCCCCGAAGAGGCCATTCAGCATCCCGATATCGATCTGGTGGTCATTGCCTCGCCTAACGCTACCCACGCGCCGCTGGCGACGCTTGCCCTGAACGCAGGCAAACATGTGGTCGTCGATAAGCCGTTTACGCTCGACATGCAGGAGGCCCGCGACCTGATTGCCCTGGCGGATGAAAAAGATCGCCTGCTCTCGGTGTTCCATAACCGCCGCTGGGACAGCGATTTCCTCGGCATCAAGCAGGCTATCGAGCAAGGCCGTATCGGCAAGGTTAAACTTTTTGAGTCGCACATTGACCGCTTCCGCCCGGAAGTGCGCGTGCGCTGGAGAGAGCAAAACGTGCCGGGCAGCGGCCTGTGGTTCGACCTCGGCCCGCACCTGATCGACCAGACGCTGCAGCTTTTCGGGTTGCCCGAGTCGGTTCAGGGCAATATCGCCACCCTGCGCGACGGCGCGGAAATTAACGACTGGGCGCACGTGGTCCTGAACTACCCTGAACATAAGGTGATTCTGCACGCCAGCATGCTGGTGGCTGGCGGTACATCGCGCTTTACCGTTCACGGCGATAAAGCCAGCGTGGTGAAGGCATGCATCGATCGGCAGGAAGCACAGCTGCTGGCGGGTGTTGTTCCGGGCAGCGAAAGCTGGGGAGAAGACAGCGACGATATGGTGCTGTTTGATGCCAACGGCGACGCAACGCGCCTGAAAACGCCGAAGGGCGATCAGCGTCAGTATTACATCAACGTACGGGATGCGCTGATGGGCAAAATCGAGAACCCGGTTCATCCGGTTGACGCGCTGGCGGTAATGGCGGTGCTGGAAGCGGCGGTGAAGTCATCTGAAACAGGGTCAACCCAGACGCTGGAATTAACACCTGAAGAGCGTGCTCTGCTGCGTTAAAAAACAAGCCGGGTGGCGCTGCGCTTACCCGGCCTACAAACGGTTCTGAATCGTAGGCCGGATAAGCGCAGCGCCAGTTAAAGACTACTGACGCTTTTTCGGCATCATGCGCAGCAGCGTGTTGTCTTTCCAGAAATAGTGGTGCATCAGCGCCGCCAGCGCGTGCAGGCCAATGACGAAATAGCCCAGGTTTGCCAGCGTCACGTGCCACTCTTTAAGCACATCCACCAGGTCAAAATTCCCTTCCGCCGCGTGCGGCATCACCATACCGAAGGCAAACCAGTCATTCCCCCGGTTATACATCATCATAATGCCGATCAGCGGCAGCGCGATAAACAGCACGTACACAATCAGGTGGCCCAGATGCGACAGGCCGGTGATCATCGGTTTGGGCTTCGGCTGAATGGGCGGAGCCGGGTACTTAAGGCGGATCAGCAGGCGCGCCACCATCAGCACCAGGATGGAGATCCCGCAGGAAACGTGGATCATGTTTATCAGCGGACGGTCTGTTCGCGGAAAAAAGCCTCTGAACTCCATGGCGCAGTAGGCCACGATGACTAACAGAAACACCAGCCAGTGAATGCCGATTTGCAGGCCTGTATATTTAGTGCGCATGTGATTTCCTGATGAATAACAAATACAGCGCCAACATAATCCGCTTTGCTTAAAAATTCATTAACTTTTCTGTATGGTTTTTCAAATACTTCCTTACGCATGAAGCATCTTCAATTGCCGCCCGGCCCGTGATGGTCTAAGCCTGGATGAGTTCAAACTGTCGCATCGACATGTTCACCAGGAGAATATGATGAGTAAAATTGGTATTAACGGATTTGGACGTATCGGACGCCTTGTACTGCGTCGCCTTCTTGAAACACAGGACAGCAATACCGTCGTCGCCATCAATGACCTAACCTCTCCAAAAGTGCTGGCCTACCTGCTGAGGCATGACTCTAACTACGGCGGATTTCCGTGGAGCGTCGACTTCACCGAAGACGCGCTGATTGTCGATGGTAAAACCATCGCGGTTTACGCCGAAAAAGAGGCCAAACATATCCCCTGGAAATCGGCAGGCGTGGATATCGTCGTGGAATGCACCGGTTTTTATACCTCGGAAGAGAAATCCAGAGCGCATCTGGATGCAGGTGCCAAAAAGGTGCTGATCTCCGCCCCGGCGGGCGAGATGAAAACCATTGTGTTCAACGTTAACGACGACACTATCGATGCCAGCGACACCATCATCTCCGTCGCCTCCTGCACCACGAACTGCCTCGCCCCGCTGGCGAAAGCGCTCCACGACGCGTTCGGCATTAAGGTGGGCACCATGACCACCATTCACGCCTATACGGGTACGCAGGCGCTGGTAGATGGGCCGCGCGGGAAAGATCTGCGCGCCTCTCGCGCGGCGGCGGAAAACATCATTCCCCACACGACCGGTGCCGCCAAGGCCATTGGGCTGGTGATCCCGGCGCTGAGCGGCAGGCTGAAAGGTCATGCGCAGCGCGTGCCGGTCAAAACGGGTTCCGTAACGGAGCTGGTGGCCATCCTTGAGAAAAAGGTCACGGTGGAGGAGATCCACGCCGCGCTGAAAAAAGCCACCCAGGGCAACAAATCCTTTGGCTACACCGACGAGGAAATTGTCTCCTCCGACGTGATCGGCTCACACTTCGGTTCGATATTTGACGCGACGCAGACGGAAGTGACCGAGGCGGGCGATGTGCAGCTGGTGAAAGCCGTCGCCTGGTATGACAACGAGTATGGGTTCGTCACGCAGCTGGTGCGGACCCTGGATAAATTTGCCTCGCTGTAAGGCAAAAACCCCCTCTCCTGCGGGAGAGGGGTATTCATTAAGACTGTAGATAGACCACCTGCGTTTGCAGATATTCATTCAGCCCGTGCTTACCGTCCGCGCCGCCAATCCCGGACTTGCGCCAGCCCGCGTGGAAGCCCTGCATGGCTTCAAAGTTCTCGCGGTTAATATAGGTTTCGCCAAACTTCAGCCCTTTAATCGCCTTCATGGCGACGTTCAGATCCTGAGTATAGAGTGATGACGTTAAGCCGTAGTCGCTGTCGTTAGCCATTTTCAGCGCCTCCTCCAGCGTATCAAAAACCACCACCGGCAGTACCGGGCCAAACGTCTCTTCATGCATAATCGCCATCTCCTGGCGCACGTCCAGCAGCAGCGTCGGCGGATAATAGTAGCCTTTCCCCTCGACCGCTTTGCCGCCGAGCACCACTTTCGCCCCTTCCTGCACCGCGCGCGCCACTTTCTGCTCCACGCGCTCAAGCGCGGCGGCGTTAATCAACGGCCCCATCGCAATGTCGTTTCGTTCGGCGGGATTGCCAAACTGAACGGCTTTCATCGCTTCCCCAAGACGGTTAACGAAGCGGTCATAAATCCCTTTCTGCACGTAGACGCGCTCGGCGCAGTTACATACCTGCCCGGTGTTGATGACGCGGGAATCGACGATGGCTTTTACCGCCAGCTCCAGGTTGGCATCATCCATTACAATGGCGGGCGCTTTACCGCCCAGCTCAAGCCCTACTTTGGTGATGTTTTTCGCCGCCGCCGCCATGATCTTCTCACCCGCGCCGACGCTGCCGGTCATGCTGACCATCGCCACTTTTGGATTCCCCGCCAGCTCCTGGCCGACGGTTTCGCCCCGGCCCAGCACCAGGTTGAAGACCCCTTTAGGCAGGCCAATGTCGTCGACGATTTTGGCAAAAGCAACGGCGTTATTAGGCGTAAATTCGCTCGGCTTAATGACGATGGTGTTTCCCGTCAGCAGCGCGGGCGCGAGCTTGCGGGCAATCAGGAAGAACGGGAAGTTCCACGGCAGGATGCCGGTGGTGACGCCCAGGGCGCGCTTGAAGACCAGAATGTTCTCGCCGGGACGGTCGCTCTGGATAATTTCCCCTTCGTAGCGACGCGCCCACTCGGCCATATAGTCGATGTAGTCGGCGGTAAAGTTAACTTCTACCTCCGCCAGCTGCTGAATTTTGCCGCCTTCTGCCACGATCAGGGCGCTGATTTCGCTCACGCGCTCGCGGATACCGGCGGAGATTTTACGCAGCCAGCCGGCGCGTTCGATGGCGGGCAGCGCCTCCCACTGAGGCTGAGCGCGCTCGGCGGCGTCGATGGCCCTGGCCGCATCTTCAGCACGACCGTCGGGAATGCGGGAAATGACCTCTTCGGTGGCCGGGTTGATAACATCAATCCAGGCGTCGCCCTGCCAGGTAACAAACTGTCCGTCGATATACATAGGATGTTGTACGGGTACTGTCATAACCTGCTCCTGTAATTACACTGTTTTTAACAAGTAAAGTTATTGTTAAAAACTACAGTTGCAGGCGAAGTTGCCTACTCTATCGCGCTGTTTTTGTGAGATATCTCAAAAAAGAACCGGGTCAACAAAAGGTCATCACTACAAATTCGCAACATCAATTGCCCGTTTGCGGCAAAGGTTACGCAAACGGGCAACGGCTCAGGAAACTGAACGTTGATTCAGCAGCCCGATCAGGATGGCGTCCTGACGCAACGCCTCCCACGCCGCGCTCACCGCATCGGGAAATTCAACGTGGGTAATGAAATCGCGCCCCGCCGGGCCATAGCCGTTGATGTCATCATACAGGCGCGGAAGCTCCCCCAGCAGCAGCGAGATATAGCGTTCAACCGGCCACAGGCCGTCGCGATCCGGGCTAAACGCCACGCCGCCCTCGCCGTTGTGAAGACGGGGAATAAAGCCCGGATGGCTTAGCCACTGCGGCGAGACAGGCTCATCGCGGCACACCCGGGCGAAGGTTGCCATCGTACGGCGCTGCATGGTGGGGTCTTGCACGACCAGCACGCGCCCGGCGCGCTGCCGATGCCGTTTGAGCAGTTCCCAACTAAAGCGGGCATTTTCCCCGCAGTTGGTTGAGCGATCTTCAATCAGGATTTGGCTGGTGGGGATCTGCCAGAACCGGCTGGCGATATCCCCCAGGATGCTCGCCTCCGCGCGCCCGGCGGTGGGGATCGCGTGATAGCGAGGATGGCCGGCAAGGGCTGCATATAAAAATGAGGTCGAATGCCCGATGCCGCCGCTGATCAGCAGCGGGATACCGTTTTGCGCGGCGATGCGGCACGCCGCGTCAATCGTGGGAATCACCGCATTTCCGGCCAGGATTACCCTGTCAACGTCCGACACCTGTTGGTCATGCTGCGCCAGCCACGCCCCGACGGTGTTGATTGCCGCCAGCGTGGCGTCCGGCAAGCCGGGAATGTTAGCCTGTTCCATTGCGGTCTCCTCCTGATATGGTCTCTTAGGGTAGCGGCATTAGCCTGACGGGCGCAACCGTGGGCACGCTTCACGCAGGTGAGCCCGTCCTCATTTCGTTTTTTTCCTTAACTATTCCTTCAACATGCGGTTAACATGCGATAATCATATTCACTTGAGTTATGATTTACGTCAGACGTAGAATCATTAGCCCGCTCACTATTCAACTTTTGCTAAGGTAAACGTCGCTATGCGCCTGCCCCAACGCGATCCTTATGCTCCTCGCGAGTGGCAGCCACATGAGAAGCCCGCCCTGCTGGGTTCACCCTCTACGCCGGAACACCCTACCCCGAAGCGAATTGCCTACGGCATCGTTGGCCTGCTGGTGTGCCTGACGGGCGCGCTCAGTAACGCGGTCGTGACCGCCAACCTGCAAAACCTGCAGGGAACCTTCGGGGCATGGTCGACGGAGATCGCCTGGCTGCCCGCCGTCTACGTCATGACCAACGTCTCCATCAACCTGCTGCTGGTGAAATTCCGCCAGCAGTACGGGCTGCGGGCGTTTACGGAGGGGTTCCTGGTGCTTTATGTGCTGGTGACCTTTTTCCACCTGTTTGTAAACGACCTCAGCTCAGCGCTGATGGTGCGAGCCGCGCACGGCATGGTCGCGGCTGCGCTCAGTTCGCTCGGTATCTATTATCAGATTCAGGCCTGGCCCGCGAAGCACCGTCTGAAAGCCCTGACGATTGGTATTACCGGCTCGTCGCTGGCGATCCCCATCGCGCGGCTGTTTTCAACCGAGCTGCTCCAGCTCGACGAGTGGCGCGGGCTTTACTTCTTTGAGCTGGGGCTGGCGCTGATATCGCTGGCCTGCGTGATGGTGCTCAAGCTGCCGCCGGGCGACCGCCGAAAGGTTTTCGAGAAGAAAGATTTTGTGACCTTCTTTCTGCTGGCGCCGGGGATGGCGCTGCTGTGCGCGGTGCTCTCTTTAGGCCGTCTTGACTGGTGGTTTGAAGCGCCGTGGATTGGCTGGTCGCTGGCGCTATCGCTGGTGTTGATTGTCTCTGCGATTATGTTTGAACATAACCGCAGCAATCCCTTGCTCAATACCCGCTGGCTCTCAAGCGGCAGTATCGTGCGTCTGGGGTTAATTATGCTGCTGATCCGCATCGTGCTGGCGGAGCAGAACACCGGGGTCATCGGCTGGCTACAGTACGTTGGCCTGCAAAATGAACAGATGACGCACCTGGCGTGGTCTATTTTCGCCGGCATCGCCTGCGGGATCGTCGCCAGCTGTTTAACGATCAAGCCCACCAAGCTCGCGTGGCCCATCATTACCTCGCTGGCGCTGATGATTGTGGCCTCCCTGCTCGACAGCCGGTCGACCAGCCTGACCCGCCCGGACCAGCTGATGCTGAGCCAGTTCCTGCTGGGCTTCGGCAGCGCCTTCTTTCTTGCCCCGGCAATGCTGGCCGCCATCGGTGGCGTCATCGCCGAACCGCGCAACCTGGTTAGCTTCTCGGTGATGTTCGGCATGAGCCAGAATATCGGCGGCCTGCTCGGCTCAGCGATCCTCGGCACCTTCCAGACCTGGCGCGAGAAATACCACTCCAGCCTGCTGGCCGAACAGCTCACCACGCTCAATCCCCTGGTGAACGAGCGCATTCAGGCCTATACCCAGATGTATCAGAGCCTGATTGGCGACAGTTCCCTGCTGAGTACCCAGGCCATCACGCAGCTGCAGACGGTCACCGCCCTTGAGGCGAATATTTTGGCTTATAACGACACTTATCTTCTGACGGCGAGCATTGCCGCCGCCACGCTGGTGTGGATTTTATGGCGCTTGTTGCGCCTGCGCATAACTGCCCGTATGGCCCTGAAGAAGGCCACGGGCAACAAATAATAGAGAGTTTCTGGAGAGTTTATGAGTCAGCAGGATGCCGCCAAAGAGCAGGCCAACACGCGCAAAAACGTGCGCATTGTTTCGGTATTCACCGCCGCCGCCATCGGTATTGTCGGCGTGCTGGCGATCCTCTACGCCTGGCAGCTGCCGCCGTTTACCCGGCACGCGCAGTTTACGGATAACGCCTACGTGCGCGGCCAGACGACGTTTATCAGCCCGCAGGTGAATGGTTATATCACCGAGGTGAACGTACAGGACTTTGTGCAGGTAAAAAAAGGCGACGTGCTGCTTCAGATAGACGATCGTATCTATCGCCAGCGGGTCCATCAGGCCGAGGCGCAGCTGGCGATGAAAATTGCCGCGCTGAAGAACAACCTGCAGCAGCGTAAAAGCGCCGAAGCGACGATCGCGAAAAACGAGGCGGTGCTGAAAAATGCGCGCGCCCAGAGCCTGAAAACCCAGGCGGACCTCAGGCGCGTGAAGGATTTAACGGCAGACGGGTCGCTCTCCATTCGCGAGCGCGACGCGGCGCTTGCCAGCGCCGCACAGGGTAGCGCCGACATCGACCAGGCCAAAGCGTCGCTTGAGATGTCGCGCCAGGACCTGCAGACCGTTATCGTCAATCGCGGTTCGCTTGAGGCGGATGTCGAAAATGCGAAAGCAGCGCTGGAGCTGGCGCAGATCGACCTGCAAAACACCCGCATTATTGCCCCGCGCGACGGCCAGCTCGGCCAGATTGCCGTGCGTCTTGGCGCGTACGTTACCGCCGGAACGCACCTGACCACGCTGGTCCCGCCGCAGCACTGGGTGATCGCCAACATCAAAGAGACACAGCTCGCGAATTTACGCGTCGGACAGCCGGTCAAATTTACCGTCGATGCGCTTAACGACAAGGCCTATCAGGGCCGGGTGGAGAGCATTTCTCCGGCGACGGGCGTCGAATTCAGCGCGATTACCCCGGATAACGCCACCGGCAACTTTGTCAAAATCGCGCAGCGTATTCCGGTGCGCATCGAGGTGCTTGGCAAACCTGAAGACTCAGCCCTGCTGCGCCCAGGCATGTCGGTGCAGGTGACGATTGATACGCGGGAGGCGAAGCCATGACGCTGCGCCCCCTAGCCGGCCTGCTGATCGCCGTCATTCTGGCGGGATGCCAGTCGGTGGACGTTGAACCGGCAAAATCGTCCCTGCATATCCCGGCGCAATGGCGCACCGATGCAGGCCCCGCCAGCCAGGTAGAACAGCTCTGGTGGCGAAGCTTTCACGACAGTAACCTCAACCGCTACGTGGATGAGGCGCTCAAAAACAACAGCGACGTGCTGATTGCCCGCGAGCGCGTGAACGAATATCAGGCGCGGGTCTATGCCGCCGACGGCAGCCTGTTCCCGTCGCTTGAGGCGGGCGTGACGGGCACCCGCGCCCGTTCGCAATCCGCCGCCACCGGTCTGCCGGTCTACGGCACGCTGTACAAAGGCAGCCTCACCGCCAGCTACGATGTTGATATCTGGGGCGTGAACCGCAGCACCGCCCGCGCCGCCGAGGCCTCGCTGGAGGCGCAAAAAGCCGCTGCCGCGGCGGCGGATTTAACCGTTGCGTCGTCGGTAGCTACCGGATACGTCACCCTGCTCTCGCTGGATGAACAGCTGCGCGTCACCGAATCCACGCTAAAGTCGCGCGAAGCGGCGTTCAACCTTGCCAAACGGCAGTTTGAAACGGGATACACCTCGCGGCTGGAGCTCATGCAGTCCGACTCTGAACTGCGATCCACACGGGCGCAGGTGCCCGTGCTCCGGCATCGGATTGCTCAGCAGGAAAACGCGCTGGGCCTGCTGCTTGGCGGTAATCCGGGCAATATCGCACGTGGCGACAGGTTTGACGCGCTTACGCCGCTCCACCTGCCGTCGCAGTTGCCGTCGACGCTACTTAATCGCCGTCCGGATATCGTGCAGGCGGAACGCCAGCTTATTGCAGCCGACGCAACGCTGGCGGCGTCGCGTGCCAGCCTGCTCCCGTCGATCAACCTCACCGCAACCGGATCGATACAGGATCGTACCCTGTCCGGCCTGCTGGATAACCCGCTGCAGCTCTGGAGTGCAGGCGGCAGCATTCTGGCGCCGCTGCTGAACCGCCAGGCGCTAAATGCGCAGGTTGATATTTCCCAGTCCCAGCGTAATCAGGCTCTCTATTCCTACGAAAAAGTGGTGCGAAATGCTTTTGCAGAGGTGAATGATAGCCTTGACGCCATAACGCGCTATCAGGAACAGCTGACGGAGCTGCTTGCCCAGCAGGACGTGGCGCAGGAGACGCTGCGGATTGCGCAAAACCGCTACAGCAACGGCTATTCGTCCTATCTGGACGTGCTTGACGCGCAGCGTACGCTGTACTCGGTGCAAACCAGCGTGGTACAGGTAAAAAATAATCTGCTGCTGGCGCAAATTGACTTGTATAAAGCGCTGGGCGGCGGATGGGTAAGTGCCTGAAAACCTGCCGGGTAAGGCGTAGCCGCCAACCGGCAATCCCTCTCAAGGAGTCAATCTATGCAACAACAGTGGTCTGCAGTAGATAATTACATGATTTCTTCACTCATACCCGAAGATGACGTGCTCCTGCGGGTTCTTGAGAATAATAAGCGCGCCGGGCTACCCGAGCACGATGTCGCCGCCAATCAGGGGCAGCTGCTGGCGCTGTTCGTGCGCATGACGCAGGCAAGACGCATTCTTGAGATCGGGACCCTGGGCGCCTATAGCTCGATCTGGATGGCGCGCGCCCTGCCGCCGGACGGAAAGCTGGTTACGCTTGAAGCGGACCCAGCGCATGCAGAGGTTGCGCGGCAGAATATCCAGCTGGCCGGACTTAACGATCGCATTGAACTCATCGAAGGGCCCGCGCTGCCGTCACTGGAACAGTTTGGCGACGTTCCCCCGTTCGATCTGATCTTTATTGATGCCGATAAGCCGAACAATCCCGGCTATCTGGAGTGGGCGCTTCACTATTCTCGTCCCGGCACGGTGATTATCGGCGATAACGTGGTGCGCGACGGCGAGGTCATTAACGGCCAAAGCGACGACGCGCGGGTGCAGGGCGTGCGGCGTTTTATCGAGATGATTGGGGATAATCCGCGGTTAACCGCCACCGCGCTTCAAACGGTGGGGGTTAAGGGATGGGATGGGTTTACGCTGGCGATGGTGAACGGGTGAAAAAATGTGCGGGCTGATGCCCTCACCCCGACCCTCTCCCACAGGGAGAGGGAGAAAACCGGGCAAGGGTTTTAACCGTAGATCTGCTCCATCGCCTGCAGAATACGCTTATCCGAAATCGGATACGGCGTACCGAGCTGCTGGGCAAAGAAGCTGACTCGCAGCTCCTCGATCATCCAGCGGATCGCCTGCACGTCTTCATCATCGCGCCGCGCGGGCGGCAGCTTGTTCAGCCACTGCTGCCACGCCTGCTGCACGCTTTCCACTTTCAGCATCTGAACGCGGTCTCGGTGCGGATCGATGGCCATTTTCTCCAGACGTTTTTCAATCGCCTGCAGATAGCGCAGCGTATCGCCCAGACGCTTAAAGCCGTTGCCGGTGACAAAGCCGCGATAGACCAGCCCCGCCATCTGCGCCTTCACGTCCGAGAGCCCCAGCGCCATGGTCATATCCACGCGCCCCTTCAGGCGCTTGTTGATATTGAACACGGCGGTGAGGATCTGCTCGACCTGTTTGGCAATCTCCACCACGGTGTCGTTCAGCTCCGCGCGCACCTTTTCATGAAGCTTCGCAAAGCCCTCTTCCGTCCAGACCGGACCGCCCGCCTCGTGGATCAACTTGTCCACGCCGCAGGAGATGCAGTCGTCAATCAGATCCAGCACCTTGCCGTACGGGTTAAAGTACAGCCCCAGCTTGGCTTTGTTCGGCAACTTCTCGTGCAGATACTTAATCGGCGACGGGATGTTCAGCAGCAGCAGGCGACGCAGCCCGCGCCACATCATCTGCTGCTGTTCCAGCGGGTTATCAAACAGTTTGATCGCCACGCTGTCGCGCTCGTCCACCAGCGCAGGCCAGGCCTTCACCTTATAGTTACCGCGCTTCTGCTCGTAGCTTTCCGGAAGCTGACCAAAGCTCCAGATATGCAGCCCGCTCTGCTCGATACCGTCGTCCGCCACCGCAGACAGCGTTTCCTGAACTTTCCCTTTCAGCGCCTCTTTCAGCTCGTTCAGGGAGCGCCCTTCCAGCAGCTTTTTGTTTTTATCATCCACCACGCGGAAGCTGATTTTCAGGTGTTCGGGCACCTGATCCCAGTTCCAGTCGTCGCGGTCGATGGTGGTGCCGGTCATGCGGCGGAATTCACGCTCCAGCGCGTCCAGCAGCGGCAGTTCCAGCGGCGTCACGCGGCCTAAAAAGGCTTCCGCGTAGTTTGGCGCAGGGACAAAGTTGCGGCGCACCGGTTTCGGCAGGGATTTGATCAGCGCAATCACCAGCTCGCGGCGCAGGCCGGGAATTTGCCACTCAAACCCGCCCTCATCGACCTGGTTTAACAGCGGCAGCGGAATATGAACGGTTACGCCATCCGCGTCGGTACCCGGTTCAAACTGATAGGTCAGGCGCAGCTTGAGGTTGCCCTGATGCCAGAAGTTCGGGTAGTCGAGCTTGCTGACCGACTCCGCCCCTTCCTTAATCAGCATGCTCTTTTCGAAGTTGAGCAGGTCAGGCGTCTCTTTGCTGGCCTTTTTCCACCAACTGTCGAAGTGGCGGGCAGAAATCACCTCGTGGCTGATGCGCTGGTCGTAAAACTCAAACAGCGCCTCGTCGTCCACCAGAATGTCGCGGCGGCGGGATTTATGCTCAAGCTCTTCCACTTCGGCGCGCAGCTTCAGGTTTTCGCGGAAGAACGCGTGGCGCGTCTGCCAGTCACCCTCCACCAGCGCGTGGCGGATAAACAGCTCGCGGCTGAGCGCCGGATCAATCTGGCTGTAGTTGACCTTGCGCGCGGCGACCACCGGCAGGCCGTAAACAGTCACCTTCTCGGTCGCCATCACCGCGCCCTGCGCGCGCTCCCAGTGCGGTTCACTGTACGAACGTTTCAGCAGGTGCTGCGCCACCGGCTCAACCCATTCCGGATCGATACGCGCGGCAATGCGCCCCCACAGGCGGCTGGTTTCCACCAGCTCGGCGACCATCGTCCACTTCGGCGGCTTCTTGAACAGACCGGAACCGGGGAAGATGGAGAAGCGCGCGTTGCGTGCGCCGGTAAACTCCTGCTTGTCCGCATCTTTCATCCCGATATGGGACAGCAGGCCGGTCAGCAGCGCGATATGAATTTCGCGGTACTCCGCAGGCTCGCTGTTTACCGGGATCCCCAGTTCTTTCACCACCTGACGCAGTTGCGTGTAGATATCCTGCCACTCGCGCACGCGCAGGTAGTTGAGGAACTCCACCCGGCACTGGCGGCGGAACTGGTTCGAGGAGAGCGCTTTCTGCTGCTCGCCGAGGTAGTTCCACAGGTTGACGAAGGCGAGGAAGTCGGACTCTTTGTCGTGGAAGCGACGGTGCTTTTCATCCGACGCCTGCTGTTTGTCCATCGGACGCTCGCGCGGGTCCTGAATGGAGAGCGCCGAGGTGATGATCATCGCCTCGCGCACGCAGCCGTGCTTTTGCGCTTCCAGCACCATACGGGCCAGACGCGGATCGACCGGCAGCTGGCTGAGCTGACGTCCCAGCGGCGTCAGCCTGTAGGCCGTTGCCTGCTCGTCGGTAGTAATCGCGCCCAGTTCTTCCAGCAGGCGCACGCCGTCCTGAATGTTGCGCTTGTCCGGCGCTTCCACAAACGGAAACGCCGCGATGTCGCCCAGCCCCAGCGCGGTCATCTGCAGGATAACGGACGCCAGGTTGGTGCGCAGAATTTCCGGATCGGTAAACTCCGGGCGCGAGAGGAAATCGTCCTCAGAATAGAGGCGAATACAGATCCCTTCCGACACGCGGCCGCAGCGGCCCTTACGCTGGTTGGCGGAAGCCTGAGACACTGGCTCAATCGGCAGGCGCTGAACCTTGGTGCGGTAGCTGTAGCGGCTGATGCGCGCCGTGCCCGGATCGATAACGTATTTGATGCCCGGCACGGTCAGCGAGGTTTCCGCCACGTTGGTCGCGAGCACGATGCGTCGCCCGCCGTGCGGCTGGAACACGCGGTTCTGCTCGCTGTTCGACAGACGCGCGTACAGCGGTAGGATCTCGGTGTGGCGCAAATCGCGCTTGCTGAGCGCATCGGCGGTATCGCGGATTTCGCGCTCGCCGCTCATGAAGATCAGGATGTCGCCCGAACTCTCGTTGCCCAGCTCGTCGACGGCGTCAAAGATAGCCTGCAGCTGATCGCGCTCGGTATCGTCCGCCTCCTCCACGATCGGGCGATAGCGCACCTCGACCGGATAGGTGCGGCCCGAGACTTCAATAATCGGCGCATTGTTGAAATGCTTCGAGAAGCGCTCCGGGTCGATGGTCGCGGAGGTGATGATGATTTTCAGATCCGGGCGACGCGGTAGCAGCTCCTTCAGGTAGCCGAGCAGGAAGTCGATGTTCAGGCTGCGCTCGTGCGCCTCATCAATGATGATGGTGTCGTACTGCATCAGCAGGCGATCCTGCTGGATCTCCGCCAGCAGGATACCGTCGGTCATCAGCTTGACCATGGTGTTATCGCTGACGTGGTCGCTGAATCGCACCTTATACCCGATGCAGCCGCCCGGCTCCGTCTGCAGCTCTTCGGCAATACGGTTCGCGACGGTACGCGCGGCCAGTCGACGCGGCTGGGTGTGGCCAATCAGCCCTTTCACCCCGCGCCCCAGCTCCATACAGATTTTCGGCAGCTGGGTGGTTTTCCCCGAACCGGTTTCCCCCGCGACAATCACCACCTGGTGATCGCGGACCGCCTCAAGGATGTCCTGTTTTTTCTGACTGACGGGCAGATTTTCCGGATAGGTAATCGCCGGACGTGCGGCTTCGCGCAGCACGACCTTCCCTGCCGCCTGTTCAATCTCTTTCGCCATCTCCTGGTAAATGGCCTGTTGTGCATCAGGATTTTTAACCTTCTTGACCCCGTGCAGGCGGCGCGCAAACCGCTGTTTATCCCGCAGCATCAGGGTATCCAGCTGTTTCAGGAGCATCGGGAAGGTTAATTTTAATTGTTCTGTCATAGCGTTAACGGGCAGTGCACTGCCGGATAAATTCTCTTTTTAATGATTGATATAGAGTACCACATCGGCGCTTTTCACGCCTTATTCAAAAATTTCGAACATAGGCTTCGATATATTGCGCTATCCCTGCGACAGGATTGTGAATAAAGTGTCAACAAGCAACGGGGCAACCCCCTTCAGTCAAATGCAAAACAGGAATCACCCATGAGCAAAGTATTAGTATTAAAATCCAGTATTCTGGCAGGGTACTCTCAGTCTGGTCAGCTGTCCGATTATTTCGTTGAGCAGTGGCGTGAACAGCATCCAGCGGACGAAATCACCGTGCGTGACCTGGCCGCAAACCCGATTCCTGTGCTTGACGGTGAACTGGTTGGCGCGCTGCGTCCAAGCGATGCTCCCCTGACGCCGCGTCAGCAGGAAGCCCTGGCGCTGTCCGACGAGCTGATTGCGGAACTGCAGGCGCACGACGTTATCGTCATCAACGCACCAATGTACAACTTCAACATCCCTACCCAGCTGAAGAACTACTTCGACCTGGTAGCGCGCGCTGGCGTGACCTTCCGTTACACCGAGAAAGGCCCTGAAGGTCTGGTGACGGGCAAGCGTGCTGTGGTTCTGACCAGCCGTGGCGGTATTCACAAAGATACCCCAACCGATTTGGTTGCGCCGTACCTGACCCTGTTCCTGGGCTTCATCGGCATCACCGACGTGAACTTCGTGTTCGCTGAAGGTATCGCCTACGGTCCGGAAGTGGCGACCAAAGCGCAGTCTGACGCGAAAGCAGCGATCGACGGCTTCGTAGCAGCCTAAGATTTCGCCCTCTCACCGCTCGGTGGGAGGGTTTTTCTTTTCCCCGCATTTCGTTATCATCCGCGCTCATTCTCCAGCGGTTCCTTTTAATGTCTGCCATCAATGATACGTTTGTTGCCCCGCCGTGTTTCGACGAAATTGAACTCCTCTGGCAGGACGAACATCTGCTGCTGATCAACAAGCCCTCCGGTCTTCTCAGCCTTTCAGGCAAAAATCCGCAGAACCTCGATTCCGTTCATTATCGTCTGGTTCAGTCTTTTCCCGGCTGCACGCTGGTGCATCGTCTGGATTTTGGCACGTCCGGGATTATGGCGATCGCGCGAAACAAAGCGATCAACGCCGCGCTGTGCCATCAGTTCAGCCAGCGTGCGGTGAGCAAGGTCTATGCCGCGCTGCTCTGCGGACACGTTGAGAATGACGAAGGGATAATTGATGCGCCAATTGCTAAAGATCCGGCGCTGTTTCCGCTGATGTCGATTTGCGCCGTCACGGGCAAACCTGCCCGCTCGCGCTACCGGGTGATCGAACGTTTTTATCAGGCGACGGGGTTGCCGTTGACGCGGGTTGAGCTTACGCCGGAAACCGGGCGTACGCACCAGCTGCGCATTCACTGCCAGCAGCTGGGCCACCCTATTTTGGGCTGCGATTTATATGGCGGCCTTGAATGGCCCGGCGCCGGAACGACGCCGCGGCTGATGCTGCACGCCAGCGGGCTGGATTTTGTGCATCCGGTGAGCGGAGAGGCAATCAACGCCCGTCACGCTGCACCGTTTTAAACAGGGTTTACCACATCAAATCGTCAGGGATTTTGAAGTCCGCGTACGGATCGTCTTCGTCCTGCTCTTCCTGGCTCAGCGCGCTGTTCAGAACGATGCTGTCGGCATCGCGCTGGGCGATTTTATCCGCAACCACCGCCGGGATGATCGCATATTCGCAGTCGCCGTTGGTGTTAATCAGCAGACGCGCAATCGCCAGACGGCCGTTGATCAGCTGGGTCTGCGTTTGCTTATCGACCTCAATTTTTTTGATCAGATTGCCGTCGGTAAAGTTAAAGGTGATGTTGCCTCTTGAAACGGTAATGCGGTTCATCTCAATCAGCTGCTTCACCTGCGCTTTAAACTCCTTCGCCAGCACGGCCTGCTTCTGCTGCTCGCTGAGCTGCTTATCGCGCTCGATCTGCGCCTTCTTGTTCTCTTCGACGGCTTCTCTCGCCTCGCGAGCCTGCACGCGAGATTTTTTCGCCGTGCGCTGAACCTTAGCCATTTTCTTGCTGGACACGAGGCCCGCTTTCAACATCTGCTCTTGTAAGGTGAGTTTTGTCATGATCGTATCTAAACCGGTTGGAAATTTGGGGGGATTATAGCGGGAATTGCGGAGCGTGTGCCAGAGAAGTAGGCATGGCGTTTTGTTACCTGAGTTTAGTTCATTATTCATGAATTATTTACTAACGTTAACGCCAGAGTAGTGGTTAAAAATTGTCAGGTCATTTTCTTAAAAAAAATGAGCAGTTCGTGAATATGATGTGGATTGAATAATTGTGATCGCTTCAGGCGTAGCCTGCTTTTTATTATTAAGAGTATGAAGAAAATATGCCCTCAAAAGGAACAATCATGGTTAACGATAAGGATTCCGCATGTTCCGACTCTACCGGTCACATGATTTAACACGGCACTTACACCCTGAAGATTTTCAATACATTCTCACTCCATCAGGTTCGCTGAAAGAGGCGTGTATACATTATGATCTGTCTTATGAAGCAAACGGTCACAGTCTCACTTTTGGTCTTCCCCAAAAAAAATATAACGTATCTCCACATCAAAGACCGTATGAACGAAGGCATCGCAGCTACGCAGATCCCATTTATGATGAAGTAGAACGCGAACTGCAAATTGGCTGGCTTGTTGGTGTGGATTCCTCCAGGTGCTGGAGCAGCGACCGGAACCCGTTTTATATCGACAATAACGGCGAGCTAATTTTTACCCCTACTTCCTCATCGTGGCATGCATGGTATAAGGACGAAATCATGAGCGCCTACCGTCACCTTATTGCCGATCGGCAAGGCTCGAAGCCTGCTCCCACTCAACGGATGCATTATGATTATTACGGGCCAACAACTGCACCGTTGGGGAAAACGCTGAACAGTAAAGCCGTTGGTCAACTGCTGGCCGCAGGTGGAGTGTATAACGGCAATATAGAAGGGTTCCATGAAACAGCACAGCAGCTTGGAGGGGATGCTCCAGCGGGCTACGATCAAATCATGAACAACAAAGGGTTAATCATTACGGGTGCCTCTGTTGCGGCAGGATTAACAATGGGCAGGTTGAACCCTTTAAGCGAAATAGATGAAATATCGGGTCTCAGTAAAATACCAGCTCTTGAAAACCCATATGTAAAAGGCTTCACCTCTGAGAATGGTACATTAGTGAATGCTGAACATGCGGTTATCGACCCGAAAAAACTCGCGGCTTACGCTTTAGATTCAACGCATCCTACAGGGGGGCACAAAGCCAGAGTGTTTGAATCTGCGCTGGGATACAACCCAACTAATGCAGATGTTTTAGCCACAAGAATTCAGGAAGGCGTATTATCGGCCCCAGCCAAAGTGTTGCAGGCGAATAATTACGGTCAAACAATGGCTGTCGATATGCCCATTTTAGGCGTCAATGATGAGACAGCGATCGTGCGTACAGGCTGGATGTATGAAACAGACGCCCTGGTTCCTCGCCTGACAACTATATTCGTAAAATGAGAAAACAAAAATGAAAAGAACCGAATTAGACGTTGTGGTTTTAGGAGAGGATTTACCGGATGAAGGACTGGTAAAAGGGACTGTTGGTACAATTGTTATGGTTTTCGATACCCCGACACCGGGCTATCTTGTCGAGTTTTGCGACGAAGAAGGAAGAACAATAGCAATGCCTGCTTTGCTTCCCGCCCAGCTAAAGCGTTATTTCACCCCAGGTATCCTTAAAACACTACTGGTTGACAATAATTTCCCGGTAGCCAACCCAGTAGATCCAGACGTAATGGCAGGCTTGATGCGCAAAACCGCCCCTGCTGAATGGGATGCTCAGAAGAGAAGAGTTTACGAGGATATCCAACGCCTGATGGTCAACCGGTTGGACTACTCTGGTATGTTCGAAATCATGGATGGACTTGAGTATAACGGTTTGACGCTGTACAGCCTGGTGCTGTCGGAGAACGGTGAACCCGTTTGGTCGAATATCTACATTCGTAATTTTGAAATACGTGACAACGAAATCTATGTTGATCCGAACCTTACTGACAAGGTACTTATTGGTGAAGATGGTATGTCCGTGTTTGCCTACAACTTCACAGATGACTGTTTCGAGATCCGTGATAAAGCATCGACGGATTATGCCATTGAAACACATGTTAACTTCAGCGAATTGTTGTCCGCGCTGATTGATACGGTGAACTGAAATCCGCAACATCTATTGCTGGTTGTTTTTGCAACCAGCCTATTTCTTCCCATGCCTACCTGAACAATCACGAAGCAGATAACCATCGCAGTCCGTTCATGAACTTCCCTCATGTTGCATTGAAATTAAGTCACTTCCCCTGCGCCAGTGACTAAGGCATAAATTATGCATTGATAACTTCCTGGCAACATGAACTTAGGATGCATAACCACAATGAGTAAAGCTTTTACATTTAGCCTTAAGCGCAGTTGCTTCGATGAAAATTACAACCCGTCAGAAAATACGCGTACTACTACCAACTTTGCCAACCTGGCGCGTGGCGAAAAGCGTCAGGAAAATCTGCGCAACACGCTGGTGATGATCAACAACCGCTTCAACGCCCTGGCGCGCTGGGATAACCCTAAAGCCGATCGTTATGCGGTTGAGCTTGAGATTATTTCCGTGGATATGAACGTCGATGGCGAAAATAGCTTCCCGGCCATTGAAATACTGCAAACCTTTATTGTCGATAAAAAAACCAACGAGCGCATCGAGGGTATCGTCGGGAATAACTTCTCGTCCTACGTGCGTGACTATGATTTCAGCGTCTTGCTGCTCGAACACAATAAGGATCGGTCAACCTTCAGTATTCCAGAGAACTTTGGCGAACTGCACGGCAACATTTTCAAGCACTTCACCCACTCTGCCGAATACAAAGAACACTTCAAAAAGCCGCCGGTGATCTGCCTGAGCGTCTCCAGCAAGGACATTTACCACCGCACCGGTAACACCCACCCGGTGCTAGGCATCGAGTATCAGCCTGACGGCACCTCGCTGACCGAGCAGTACTTCGGCAAGATGGGCCTGAAGGTGCGTTACTTCATGCCGGAAAACAGCGCGGCGCCTTTCGCCTTCTATTATTCCGGCGATTTGCTGGCTGACTACTCGAATCTTGAGCTGATTGGCACCATCAGCACGATGGAAACGTTCCAGAAGATTTATCGTCCTGAAATTTATAACGCTAACTCAACCGCGGGCCAGTGCTATCAGCCGGATCTGAATCAGCAGGATCATTCCTTAACCAAAATTGTGTATGACCGGGAAGAGCGCAGCCAGCTGGCGATCCAGCAGGGTAAATTTACGGAAGAGCAGTTTATTAAGCCTTTCCAGCAACGTCTTGAGCAGTGGTCTCATAACTTCACGCTTTAATTAATCGAATAAGGTCTTTTTATTATGAAAACATTGCTCCCAACGTCTACGGCAGGCAGCCTGCCAAAGCCAACCTGGCTTGCTCAACCGGAAACCCTGTGGTCGCCGTGGAAATTACAGGATCAAGAGCTACTGGCGGGTAAGCAGGATGCCCTTCGCCTGTCCCTGGACGAGCAGCTTCGGGCAGGTATCGATATCGTCAGCGACGGCGAGCAGACCCGTCAGCACTTCGTGACCACCTTTATTGAGCACCTCAGCGGTGTGGATTTTGAGAACCGTCAGACCGTGCGCATTCGCAACCGCTACGACGCGAGCGTGCCCACCGTTGTCGACGCCGTGACGCGCCAGAAGCCGGTGTTCGTTGACGATGCAAAGTACCTGCGTCAGCTCACCGACAGGCCGATTAAATGGGCGCTGCCGGGCCCGATGACCATGATCGATACGCTTTATGATGCCCACTACAAAAGCCGCGAGAAGCTGGCCTGGGAATTCGCCAAAATTCTTAACCAGGAAGCCCGCGAGCTGGAGGCCGCCGGGGTCGATATTATTCAGTTCGACGAACCGGCCTTTAACGTCTTTTTCGATGAGGTCAACGACTGGGGCATCGCCGCGCTGGAGCGCGCCATTGAAGGGCTAAAGTGTGAAACCGCCGTTCACATCTGCTACGGATACGGCATCAAGGCCAATACCGACTGGAAAAAGACCCTGGGTTCTGAATGGCGACAGTATGAAGAGGCCTTCCCTAAGCTGCAGACCTCGAACATCGACATTATTTCCCTGGAGTGCCACAACTCGCGCGTGCCGATGGATCTGCTGGAGCTGATCCGCGGTAAAAAAGTGATGGTAGGCGCGATCGACGTTGCCACGAATACGGTTGAAAGCCCGGAAGACGTTGCCGACACCCTGCGTAAAGCGCTGCAGTTTGTCGATGCGGACAAGCTCTACCCGTCGACCAACTGCGGTATGGCTCCCCTTTCCCGCCAGGTGGCCAACGGCAAGCTGAAGGCGCTCAGTGCCGGAGCCGACATCATTCGCCGCGAGCTTTCCCGCTAACCCTCAGGTTTGCCAGTACAGCGGCGTGCCGAAGCGCTCAATGTAATAATCAATCACCGCCCTGACGTTAAGGGGCGGATGCCGCGCGTTCGGATAAATCGCCGCAATAGTAAGCGGCTCCGTCGTAATAGAACACTCCAGCCCCGGCATGAGCGCCACCAGCTCGCCGCTTTTCAACCTTTCGCTCACCATCCAGTCGGGGAATAGCACGATCCCCATCCCGCCCAGCGCGGCAATCAGCAGCGTTTCGGCGTTATTAGAGGTCATCAGCGGGGAAATGGGATAGTGAACCCACGCCTCGCCCGGCTGCCGAATCAGCCATCGGTTAGGACCGGACGAGCCGCGATACAGAAGGCAGCGATGACGGTTAAGATCTTCCGGACCCTGAGGCTCGCCGTGTTTACGCACATAGTCCGGCGAGGCCGCCAGATGATAAAACTGCTGCCCGAATACGCGGGCGTGAAACGAGGAATCCGTGAGCGCGCCGATGCGGAAGATCACGTCAGCGGCGTCACGGTGCGGGTCGATAAAATCGTCGGTGAGCGTGAGCTCGATAGTGAGGCGGGGGTAACGTGCCGAAAGCGTGGGCAGACCCGGCGCAATGTGTCGTTGACCGAAGAAAACCGGGCCGTTGATACGCAGCGTGCCCGACGGCTCACTCGCGCGTTCGTCCAGCTCGCGCCTCGCATCCTCAAGATTCCCCGCCATTGCCCGGGCATACTGAACGAAAAGATGCCCGCTTTCCGTCGGAATAATCGCCCGCGTGTTGCGATAGAAAAGCTGTTGCCCGAGGGCGTCCTCAAGCTGGTGGATGACGCGGGAAACCTGCGACGCCGAGATCCCCTCCCGTCTGGCAACCACCGAAAAATTCTGCGTTTCATAAACCGCGATAAAGATCATCAGCGCGCGAATGTTGATGTTTCCGACGTTAATCATTAATGCATATCCTGCACAGGTGTTTCCTGCATTATGGCATTTTTCTCAATGATGATCGGACGTAATCTTCTGGACCTGGAAAAAGGTAGAAGAGGCATTATGCACATCATTTTGATTTTACTGGTTATTGCCGGCGGCATGGGGTTGTCCATTGAAGCTGGCCTGCTGGGTCCGCTGGGCGCAGAGGTCGGCGACCTGTGGGCCGCGTTCAGCATTTTTAGCGTGGGGACGGGGCTGACGTTTTTACTGATGCTATTCTTCAGCCCGCGCAATAGCCCGTCGTTTTTTGCCCAGCCCTCGTGGCATTTGCTCGGCGGCGTGCTCGGCCCGGTCTACGTCATCATCCTCACCGTTGCCACTCCGGCCATCGGCATCGCTATGACCATGATCGGCATTCTGGCGGGGCAGGTATTTAAAAGCCTGATCATCGACCACTACGGTCTGCTGGGTACGCCGCACCGCAGGATCGATACGAAACGCATTATCGCGCTGGCGTTCATTATTGCCGCGCTTATTCTCGTGGCCCAGGGGTAACGTTATGACCGTAATAATGATTATGTTAGCCGTTATCGGCGGCGCGACGCTGAGCGTTCAGGCCGCCATTAACGGGCAGTTAGGCAACAGCGTGGGCGTATTTAAAAGCGCGTTTCTGACCTTTTCTGTGGGCGCGCTGGTAACCGCCCTGCTCATCTTCTTCTTTGAGCCGAAACAGGCAGTTAGCCTGATGGACGTGCCGAAGTGGCAGCTGCTGGGCGCGCTGTGCGGCGTGCCTTACATCGTCGTGATGGTGCTCGCCGTACAGCGCATCGGCACCGCGGTTGCCACGGTGGCGGTCATTTTGGGCCAGCTCAGCATGAGCATGCTGATTGATAACTTCGGCTGGCTGAACAACGAAGCCATTCCGTTTTCAACGAGCCGCCTGGCCGCCGTTCTCTGCCTGAGCATTGCCCTGTACTTCATCTACTCCAGCAATAAATCCCGCCTCGCCAGCGACTAAATCACGCTTTACGGGTAAAGAAGAGCGTCACCGTGGCGACGGTGACGCCAAATTTCTTCATTTCGGTTTTATTGAACAGGTGCGTTCCGTCCTGCAGGTACATCCAGTCGTCGAAGTGCAGCAGCCAGGTTTTACCGTCAGCCTTGACGTTCATGCTGTAGCGCCAGTTGAAGGCGTTCCCCGCCGCCTGGCCGGAGGCGATGCCTTCGATATCGCCTGCCGTCCCTTCATAGCGGTCTGCCGCCACGCGGCGGATATGCCAGACGCGCTGCTGTTTTTCGCCGTCGTCGTAGACAAAATGCTCGGTGAGGGTCAGCGTATCGCCCATGACGTCCCCGGCGATCTCAACGTGAAAGCGGCGGATCTGCTTCCCGCTGCGATCCTGCACCATTCCCCACGCCTCGGTTTTACCCTGGAAATACGTGAAGATGTCCAGCGTCGGCTGCTGCTGACGGTACTCCGTTACCTCCGTGCTGCAGCCTGCCAGCAGCATCGTCAGGGCAAAGGCCGCGATCATAATACGTTTCATTGTTGACCTCCGATGAGCTGCTGGCGCAGTTCGGGATATTGGGTACGGGGATCGAGCCATATTGCCAGAAAGCGCGTGCTGAACCCCGCTGACTGAAGTGGCCCGAGTGGAGTAAAAACAGCCTGCGCGGGAGCGCGATACCAGAACTGCCCCTGCCTGTTCTTAAGCACAAACGCCAGCTGTGAACCCGTCGTGACGTCCGGCCAGAGCGATCCCAGCATGCGAAGCCACGTTTCGCTCTGCGGCTCTTGCTGCACAATGCCCTGCGCCCGCCACTGGTCGCGCGTTGCCTCGACCAGCTCCTCGCGGTCGATATCCCGCGCGTAGGTGATAACCAGCGCACAATCTCCGTTTGCGCCTCCGTAGCGCCCGTCCGGCGTCAGCAGCTGCGAGGTGTAAACGGTGAACGGCCCCCAGGTGAGCGTGGCGCTTCCCACCTTTCGCCAGCCGAGCCAGTCGGCGGCGTATGTCGTTGAGGTGAAAACGACCATGCAGATCAACAGCAACACGGCTCTCATTGTTGTCTCCCCATCAGCAGGTGGAAAAACAGCATCAGCACCAGCCAGCCGGGCGCCATCCAGCTGACGACGATGAAGGTGGGCTCCAGAAACGCAATCGCGCCCAGCCGCTCCCCGATGAGGTAGGCCACCGGCCCGCCCGCGGTTGCAAGCAGCGTTAACATCCAGCCGGGCAAGGTCGTGGTGTAGGTCAGGTGCGTCCAGACGACGGCAAACATCAGCCACAGCGCCATCATCCACAGGGGCATCAGCGAGTCGCCCGTAAAGGCAATCAGCCCCGTCACCGCCCAGAGGGCATCGAGCAGGCAGCCCGCGGCGGCAAGTAAAATGGCATACAGCCTGCGCGCAGGCGAGAGCATCAGGCAGGCGACGATCGCCAGCACGATCCAGATAACCAGACCGCGCTCGCGAAACAGCACCACCAGCGTCCAGTAGAGATCGAACGCAATCGCCATCAGGAACACCTGCCCGTAACGTCTCATACGCGTTCCGCAGTCAGCTGAACCACGCTGATGGTGCGGGCGTTAAACCCGGCTTCACAGTAGCCAAAGTAGTAAAGCCACATCCGGCGAAAGCGCTCGTCAAACCCCAGCGTTTCGATCTCCTGCCAGGCGTGGACAAAGCGCTGCCGCCAGTGGGCCAGCGTGCGGGCGTAGTCCGGCCCCATGTCGAAAAGGTTGCGTACCACAAAATCGGTGTGGCGCGTCATCAGCTCGTTCATGGCGGTGATGCTCGGTAAAAAGCCGCCGGGAAAGATGTAGCGCTGGATAAAATCGACGCTTTTGCTGTAGGCGCGGTAGCGCTGGTCCTGAATGGTGATGGCCTGGATCGCCATGCGTCCCCCCGGGCGCAGCCGCGCCTGGCAGGTGCGGAAGAACGTCGGGAGATAGTTTTGCCCCACCGCTTCAATCATCTCAATCGACACCAGCTTGTCGTACTGGCCGGTCAGATCGCGATAGTCGCAGAGCAGCACCTCCACGCGGTCCTGCAGCCCGGCGCGGGCGATCCGCTCCGTTGCCCAAAGGTACTGCTCTTTAGAGAGCGTGGTGGTCGTTACCCTGCAGCCGTAATGACGCGCGGCGTACTCCGCCATCGCCCCCCAGCCGGTGCCGATTTCCAGCAGGTGGTCGTCCGGGGTGAGCGCAAGCTGATCGCACAGGCGCGCCATTTTTGCCCGCTGGGCCGCCGTCAGATCCTGCTCCTCATGGGTAAACAGCGCGCTTGAATAGAGCAGCTCTTTATCGAGGAAATGGGCGTAAAAGGTATTCCCCAGATCGTAATGGGCGGCAATATTGTCCCGCGCCTGCGCGCGCGAGTTGCGTCGCATCCAGTGGCGCAGACGCTCAACCGGCCTGCCGAACAGGCGGAAGCCGTTTTCCAGCCGTCCGAGCACGTCACCGTTGAGGGCCAGGAGCTGCAGAAGCGGCGTAAGCTGAGCAGTTTCCCACTCGCCGTCCATCCAGGCTTCGGACGCAGCAAGGCTACCGCCCGTTAAGACGCGCCAGTAAACCCCCGGCGTCAGGACCTGAACATCAGCGTGTAGCGCAGCGGAGGGGTCGCCAAACTGAAAGGTTTGTGCCCCTTCACGCACGGTGATCGATCCGCCTCGGATGCCGCTCAACAGGCGGAAAAGCAGCCAGCGCGCGACGCGAACGTTGCGCGGAATATCGGGTTCAAGCGCAAAGACGGGATCGGTCATGAGCGTTCACTCCTGCTGACGGGATGGTTATGCAGCGGCACGCGCTTGAGCCACAGCCTTAGCGCCTGCCAGTAAATGGCGAAAACGGTTTTTAGCGTCATGAACGGGAGCCGCACCAGCATCCGCCGCAGCGACGCGCGCGTAAGCGGCTCCCGGCGCAGCGTCAGCGTGGCGTCAAACACCTTCGTCTCCTGATAGTTCTCAATATGCATGTTGAGGGTGTTATCCGGGCTATTGAAGCGCCAGTGGTACACCATCTCCATTGGGTTAAACGGCGAGACGTGGAACGCCTTTTCCGTTGGCTGCGCGTTCTGCCCGTTCACCGCGTAGTAATGCCGCTCGTTCCAGGGCGTATTGCGCACCTCGGCGAGCACCCAGCGCAGGCTTTCTGCCTGGTCATAGCAGTAGTAAAAATTGACCGGATTAAAATGAAAGCCGAAGTAGCGCAGCTGCGTCAGGAGCATCACGCGCCCGTCCGGGCGCTCGCCGGTCAGGCTCTGCAGGCGCGCAAGCACGTTCGCCTTTAGCGGCGCGCCCAGCGGGTAATCCGCATCGTAAAACGAGGCGGCGGCAAATCGGTTTCGGCGCACGCCAGCGGCGGGCAGCTCATCAAGCTCGTCCAAATCCAGCCAGGCCATAAAGACGGTGTAGGTAAAGTCGTGCGCTTTCGGCTGCAGCCGGCGGTGGCGCAGCGCGCCGTGATAAAGGCAGCTGTTCATCTCAGTTGCCCTCCTCTGCCGCCAGACCGTGCACCACGTCCAGCGCGCTGCGCACGCCGTCTTCGTGAAAACCGTTGTACCAGTACGCGCCGCAGAACCAGCTCCGGTTATGGCCGTTGATCTCGCCGCGACGCGCCTGCGCGCGCCAGCTTTTAGGGTTGAACAGCGGGTGTTCATAGACAAAACGCTTCAGGACAAAACGTTCATCCACCGGCGTTTCCGGGTTCAGCGTGACGCAGAACAGTGGGCTTCCGGCGGGCAGCCCCTGCAGAATATTCATGTTGTAGGTGACGCAGGCGCTGGCCCGTTCCCGCTCGCTCAGGCGGTAGTTCCAGCTCGCCCAGGCGCGCTCGCGCACCGGCAGCCAGCGTTTGTCGCTGTGTAGCACCACCTCGTTGCGCTGCCAGCCAATATCCCCCAGCACCTCACGTTCTGCGGGCGTCGGATCGTCCAGCATCGCCAGCGCCTGCCCGGAATGGCAGGCAAAAATCGCCCGATCGAAGGTGTGGCTTTCGTTGTCCAGCCGGATCGTGACGCCCCGCTCGTCGCGGCTCACCCGCTGCACGGGCGCGTTCAGGCGTAACGTTACGCGGTTTCCGAGCTTGTCGAGCATCGCGCGGATGTACTCCCGCGATCCGCCGGGCACCACGTACCACTGCGGACGGTGGGTGACGTCGAGCAGGCCGTGGTTTTCGAAGAAACGCAGGAAAAGCGGCAGCGGGAAGCGCTTCATCTCCTGCAGCGACGACGACCAGATGGCCGCCCCCATCGGCAGAATGTAGTGACGCGCGAAAAACGGCGTAAAGCGATGCCGTTCGAGAAAGGTCTGCAGCGTGGCGTGGGGATCAACGTTCGCCGCCAGCGCCTGTTTCGCCAGCCGGTTAAAGCGCACGATCTCCTTCAGCAGCGACCAGAACGCCGGGTTCACCAGATTACGACGCTGGGCAAACAGCGACGTCAGGGTGTGCCCGTTGTACTCCAGCCCCGTCTTCGGGTTGTGCACCGAAAAGCTCATCTGCGTTTTCTGCCCGCTGATGCCCAGCTCGCTGAGCAACCCCATAAAGCGCGGATAGGTGCGGTCGTTGTAGACGATAAAACCGGTGTCTATGGCGTAGTTCCCCTGCGGCGTGGAGACGTCTACCGTCGCGGTGTGTCCACCCGGCGTGGCTCCGGCCTCAAACACGGTGACCTGATGGTGGCCGGCCAGCCGCCAGGCGCAGGTTAATCCGGCAATGCCGCTGCCGATAATAGCGATGTTCATGACCGCACCATCCTGCGCAGGAGCGCATTCTGCATAAACGCGGGTAGCCCTGACAGCAGCCGTAAAATCAGGCCAAACCCGGTGGGGAATGCAATGTGTTTTTTATTTTTCGCCAGCCCGGCACGAATCGCCTTCACCGCGTCTTCTACGCTCACCTTTCCCGGCATGGCGAAATCATTTTTTTGGGTCAGCGGAGTATCGACAAATCCGGGTGAAACGACGGTCACGCCGATCCCTTTCGGTTCCCAGTCGAGGCGCAGCGTTTCGGCGAACCAGGTTAAGGCGGCTTTCGACGCGCCGTAGGCTTCGGCTCGCGGGAAGTGCAGCCAGTGCGCCATCGAGCTGACGAGGACCACGCGGTTGCCCGCCGCCAGCTGCGGCTGAAGCGCGGCCAGGCAGTTAACCGGGCCGAAGACATTGGTGGTCATCACCCGCTCCACCAGCGCGGCATCCACCACGCCGCGGTCGAAGTATTCGCACGTCCCGGCGCAGAGGATGACCGTATCGGCATACAGCCCCGTCAGGGCCTGGCGACAGGCGTCCCTGTCCGTCATATCGAACAGGCGCACGGTGATGTTGGGGCTGTGCTGATGCAGGGCTTCAAGACGCGCCGGATCGCGTCCGCAGGCAATGACGTGATAGCCGCCATCCGCATAGGACCTCGCCAGCCCGGCGCCAATGCCGGAGCTCGCGCCGGTGATAAGTACCGTATTCATGATTTCACCCTGCGCTTCACGCCGCGCACCGCCCAGCCGAGTACGGGAAGATGTTCATAGATCATCTCTCCGGCATCGTAGTAATCCCGCTGACGGACGATCAGATCGTTTTCGACGTCCACCACCGAACAGCCCGGTAGCTCAAGCTGCTCTCCCCCGGCAATGCGCGGATGCGACCAGTGCATCTTCCAGGTGACGACAAAACGGCGTTCGTTACTCAGCGGGGGATCGATGGAAAAACGGCAGTTTTCCACGTTAGCCAGCAGATGGGTAAAGTAACGCTGGATCGCAAATAGCCCATTATGCTCACCGAACGGGTCGATAAGCGTGGCGTCGGGGTCATAAAGCCCCGCCAGCGCCGACGGTGGCTGGCTATCCAGCGCGGTGTAGTAATCAACAAATCGACTGATGACGGTGGGCAACGTGCTCATGGGTCACATCCTGGCTGTAAACAACGTGGCGTAATCGCATAATTAAAACTTACACAATCATCGTTATTTGTCCAAGTTTGTGTATAAATTTATTTTTTTACCCATATATTTCAATAGATTAAAAAGTTGGCTTTACGTGCATTTTTTCCGCCGAAATAAAAACCCTGCCGCTCGGCAGTGCTTTTAGGGAAAACCTTAAGGCGAACTTGTCATTTATCTTCCAGGCTTATCCTTTTTATTCATAAGGATGCTTCACGATGAGACGTTTCTTTCTCTCTCTCTTTTCAAGCCCGGAATCGTTGCTTCAGGTGATGACGCAGCAGGAGATTATTGAAGCCGTCGAGGACGGTGACCGCATCATTATCGATCAGGACGGGAACGCCTCGGTGAACTACAAAAGCAACGAGGTGCGTCAGGATTTCCTGCGCCACGTCACCGCGCTGAAGAGGGCCTGATATGGGAACGGCGATCTTTATGGTGCTGATGGTGTGCGGGTACTGGTACACCAGCCGCGATCTCTCAACCCGCTTTAAAATCAAACGCTCCTTCGGCTGGGACGTCTATTTTCTCGTCGCGCTGTATGGCTGTATTTTCGTTTTACAGGGCGTCATTGCCACCGGCCTGCTCTGGCTGCTGCTGTTCGCGCTTTCGGCAGCGGATAATAGCTTCCACTTTACCTCGCAGAAATATGCCGACTGGCAGATTGATTTTATGAACTGGAGCTTCCTGGGAATTCAGGCACCGGTGGTGGTAATGCTGGCGTTCGCGATCCTGTTTTGTCTTTATCGCTCCAACTGGGCAGGCAGCGCGAGGCTGGACGGTGAGGCAGGAAAAAAATTGTATAAGCGCCTGGCGCAGTCGAGCGGTATTGAGCAGCTGCTTTACCAGTGCATGGAGCAAGGCGAGCTGGCGCAGGTGGCGCTGAGGTCGCGGCGGATTTATATCGGCATGATCCATACCGCCACGCTGGAGTATGAAAAGACGGCCAACATCGTGCTGATCCCGATGCTTAGCGGCTATCGCGACGAAAAAACGATGAACCTGCGCATCGAAAATAACTACAGCAAATGGTACGACGAACATGACATTACGCTTGATTCGGAACCCCGCAGCGCCATGGATTTCCGCAAGGTCATTTTGCTCAATCAGATTGAGAGTATCTCACTCTTCGATCCCGCCAGCGCCAGCGCGCTGGAGATGGCCCCGGAGGAGGAACACGACGAACGGTAGCGAGAAACGGCTATAAAGACAGTCTCATAATTTTCAGCATGCTCCGCTGAGACGCGGTTTCAAACGCTACCTCGTTGACGCAGAGCATCCCCTGTTTTTGATAGAATCGATAGGCCCCTTCGTTCTGCTCAAGCACTTCCAGCCATAGCATCGCTTTGCCCTTATTTCTGGCGAGCTGAACCATTTGTTCAAACATTACCTGACCATAATTTTTGCCCGTCTCAGCGGGAGCCAGATAAATTTTATTAAGCAGTACACCAACCTCGCCGGTGCCCGGCATCGCGGCTTCCCATGAGACCTTTGTAAAACCTATCGGGCGATCGGTTTGTGCCACATACCAGGTCACACCTTCCTCCCTCAGGCTTTTTTCGAGTACCGGGAGAGCATACTCCCCGGCGAGAAAATCGTTCATTTCTGCTTCTGATACCCACAGAGGTGCAAAGTGAGCAGGATAGATTTCATAACCTAAATCGCTCAGCAACTGTGAATCGGCTGAGGTGGCCTGGCGTAAACGTAGGGTCATGTTGTTATCCTTGCTTAGAATTCCGCTCAGTATTGCGTAAGCACGGCCATTAATAAACCGGCTCGTGTTGTTGAGCCGATTACACCTCGCCCTCAGCGGCGCAGCCGATAATTTTCTCCAGCCCGCTCTTAAGCCGTTCGATAATATCCTCGATATCCATGCCCATTTGCGCATGAATTATGGCACCGTCGATCAGAATCATGATTTCATCAAGCCGCGTGGCGTCGGAAATACGGGTTAGCGCCGCAATTATTTCTTTTGCTTCTATTTTATGCCTGCGGCAAATGTCTTTTATTTCGCTCTCAATATCTTCGGATTTCGCTTCTGCGCTGGCGTTAATAAAAGCGCAACCGTGGAACAGAGGCGAAGTGAACCATTCATAAAGCGTTGCCGATATGGCCTCTGACGATGCTTTCCCCTTCTCGACATTCAGGCGCAGCGCGGTCTCGAACCAGTCAATCCATACTTCATGCCGGTAGTTTAAATAGGCCAGAATGAGCAGGCTTTTACTCGGAAAATGGCGATAAAACGTCACCTTCGTCACGTGCGCCTGCTTGATGATGGTATCCACGCCCGTTGCCTTAAACCCGGTGGTATAAAACAGCTCGTGCGCGGTAAGCACTATTTTATCCCGGACGCTCAATTTCCCGTCGTTATTCTTGCTGGATGTGTTTTCCAAATTCCGGCCTCCATTGACATGTTGACAGCGTTATTTTTCAGGCATAGATTAACGCAAGTAGACAGACCTGTCTACTTAATAGCAACCTGAGGAATGAATCATGAACATCCGTCCACCGTTACCTCCCTTTACGCGCGAAACCGCAATTGAAAAAGTCCGACTGGCTGAAGATGGCTGGAATAGCCGCGCCCCTGCCAAAGTTGCCCTTGCCTACTCTCTGGATACCCAATGGCGTAACCGCGCGGAATTTGCGACTAACCGCGAGGAGGCCCAGGCATTTCTGGACCGCAAATGGAAGAAAGAGCTGGACTATCGCCTGATAAAAGAGCTTTGGGCATTTACCGAAAACCGCATAGCCGTGCGCTATGCCTATGAATGGCATGATGATTCAGGCAACTGGTATCGTTCTTACGGCAATGAAAACTGGGAGTTTAACCAGGACGGGCTAATGACCCGCCGTTTCGCCTGCGTCAATGACATGCCGATCGGCGAATCGCAGCGGCTGTTCCACTGGCCTCTCGGCAGACGCCCTGACGATCATCCCTCTTTGAGCGATCTGGGGCTGTAGGGAGCTGAACCCTATCGAAAATTTGGGGAACGTCGCAGAAGTTGACCCGCTATTACAGGGAGAACAAAGAATGATGACCAACACTGCAAAAGCCATTTTTGCAGATTGGTATACAGCTTTACAGGTATACCCTGCGGGAAATAAGCAAAAATCATCACGATCCCGAATTCGCCTAACGCGCGAACCCAGGCGAGCGTGCCACCACGATAAAGTAAGATTCCGATCTGCTGGCAGCAACGCTTCATCGTTAATACAATCGGTGCTCAACAACGTCTCTATTCTTTACGCTCAGGATCTCTTTTGATGATTACGGTAGATGAATTAAAGGTGAAATATCCCGACGCCAGCGCCTGGCAAATGGGCGATAGCCCGGAACTCGCAAACGCGCTTGCTGCGCTTATCAAAACAGGAAAAAAAACGGCCTCCTGCGGATCTTATACTTCTTACCTTAAGGAAGGATCTGCCCCTTTGATCGGGAGCTATAACATCATTCTTGACGGCCAGGATGTTCCGGCATGCGTAACCAGGTTGGTATCAATGCGGCTGGTGCGTTTTTGTGACGTTACCGCCGAGTTTGCCCGCAAAGAAGGTGAAGGCGATTTGAGCCTGGAGTATTGGCAGAGGGAACATCAGCGCTTTTTTGAGCGTGAAGGCCACTTTTCGCAGGATATGGAGCTTGTTGCAGAAGAGTTTGAGGTCGTGGACGTTCTTTAAACTGACAGAGATGAGTAAGACACGATCCCAGAAGCCGTGAGTCATGTTCTGCTTACGGCTACGGGATCGGCGATGACGTGCTCAGTCGGTCATGCAGCCTTAACGGCTCTGATTTTTTTACCGCCCGCCGCCTCTGGCTCCGCATCCTCAGCTGGCGCTGCGGCGCTGAGTTCGGGGAGTTTGCTGGTTCGCAGTATGTGCTGAACGGTTTCTTTTTGTTCAGCGAGGTAGAGCCCAAGATCCTCGGCCTGCTTCTCTTCCATCTCCATTCCGCTTTGCAACAGCCAGTCGGTGAACGCTTCTGCCATATCGAGCAGTTTGTCATAAGCGTCAGCCTCTTTCTTACTGGCAAAAGTCATTTTCTCTTCACCTTTTCTTACGACAACAAATTTTGTTTCAACAGCCATTATGCGCCCCTCACACTGTAATTATATACAGTATAGCAGTTCCAGATTTATCCTGCAGCCAAAATGTTAGTACGTCTCGTACGGCCCCTTCAATTAACCACGCATGTCAAAGCCGGCTCGTTGAAAATCACGGTAGACGTCAGGGTGCGTAAAGGGCGGGAAGGTGGCTTTCCGGGCCGCAGCTTTTAGCGCTTCGCAGTATTCTTTATTGCCGCTGCTGGTTGATATCTCTGTCGCGGTGCCATCCTCGGCAAAGGCAAGATGCAGCCTGCATTGCTTCCCTTTCCAGCGCTGAGGGTCAGCGATTTGTGCATCCACTGCATCCCTGATGCCACGCGCCTGCGCGCCCCATTCATCCCGGTCGTCCCAGCGCCCGGAACTGCAGCTGCCCGTTGCCGTGGTTTTATGGCATCCCGAAGGCTGCAGCGGCGCACATCCCGCGAGAAGAGTTGCCACACATGCCAATATAAAAACGTGCTTTTTCATATAAGCGATCTCACTCCTTGATCGTGTATCAATACTATCCACCCGATAGTAGCATCTTACCCTGCGGACTTCGGCCTCAAATTCTCATCAAACGTCAGGCGTTTGCGCCCTTCTTCAACTTCGCGCAGCGGCTCCACCTGATGCATCGTCTGCTTACAGCGATCCACCAGCACCTGATATTCACGCGTGCCCTGCTTCTTCCATTCGATCTCCTGCGCGCTCAGTTCCCGAATCGCTTTGGCCGGGCTGCCGATAATGAGATGGTTTGCGGGCATGTCAGCTTTAGCCTTCACGAATGCCGCCGCGCCGACGATGCTGTTCTCACCGATCGCCGCGCCGTCCATCACCACCGCGTTCATCCCGACGAGGGCGTTACGGCGGATAATACACCCGTGCAGGATGGCGCTATGGCCGATATGCCCATCCTCTTCCACCACGGTATCCTGCTCAGGGAAGCCGTGCATCACGCAGTTGTCCTGAATGTTGGCACCGTCTTTAATGACGATACGGCCAAAATCACCGCGCAGGCTGGCGTTAGGGCCAACGTAAACGCCTTTGCCCAGAATCACGTCACCAATCAGCACCGCGGTTGGGTGAACGTAGCTTTCCTCAGGAACCACCGGCGTTAAACCGTCAATCTGATAAACAGGCATTGCCACTCCTTACGTATTAAGGCCGCCAAAGCGTTGATAGTAGAGCGTACCGGGCGCGGGCAGTTCGCCCACGGAGGTTTCCCCCTTTTCGCTGACAAACGCCAGCGCCCCCGGCGCGACGCGCTGGTAGATGTTGATACAGAGCTGCCGCGCGCTTTGACCCGCCCAGTGCGCGGGGAGGAGTTCCTCCGGCAGGAGCGGATCTTTTAGCACCACGCGGCGATAAAAATGAATCAGCAGCAGCTGGATCTGGAAGCAGCGTTCCGGGGTAAGATCCTCCGGCTCGGCCTCCTTCAGCAGCGGCAGCAGCGGGCGGAACGAGTCGATAAACGTCTCGTACATGGCGTTTTGTTCGGTGAGCTGCCAGCACTCTTCCACGCGCGAGCGCAGCGCCGCGCGGGAAAGCGCCAGCGGTGAGTGCGCTTCAAAGAAGATAACGTTTTCCGCCACCCCGGCATCGTGAAGCAGCGACTGCACGTCGGCCAGATGCTGCGACGGCGAGGCCATCAGGCTCGGCGCCAGCGTGCCAAACCCCTGCCAGATCAGCTGTTTTTTCACATCCGCGAGCGTGTTTTTATCCAGCCCCTCGGACAAAAGCAGCAGCCATTTACCGTCCCAGGCGGGCAGCTCCGCGCGATAGATTTTGCTCTCCGCGCGGCGGGTCAGGCGCAGCCCCTTGTCGCTCAGGCGATAAAAGCTGCGACGCCCGATGCGGGAAACGTCCAGCCATCCCTCTTTATTGAGGCGAAACAGCGCGGTACGTACGAAGCGCTCGCCAAACCCCATTCCCTCCAGCAAAGCCGCCAGGCTGCCGAGCCAGATTTCCCCCCCGCGATGGGACAGCGCGTCGCCGTACAGCGAGGAGATGAGCGATGTCCCGCTGATGGGAACAGAGCTGACGGCGTGCTGGATAAAGACGTCGAGTTTATTCATGTGATTCATTCTGTTGTATTTTTTAGGCTGGATGAATCATAGCACAGGAATCTGGGGTTTCCCCCTCACCCTGACCCTCTCCCCAAAGGGGAGAGGGAAAAAGACCGCACCGGCTGTCCCTTCTCCCCTCTGGGGAGAAGGTTAGGATGAGGGGTTAGGTGTTTTAACCGTTGGCCGCAACTTTCCGCAAATCAAACACCCGGCAGGCTTTCCCCTCCGAGCGCGGAATGCTGCCGCAGTTGACGATCGTCACGTCCGTGGAGATCCCCACCATCGATTTGATGCGGTGGCGCAGCTGGTGGCACACCTGGCAGCGCTGTTCGTGTGAGAGCGTCAAGCTACTCTGTTTCAGCTCAACCTTCACCGAAAGTGAATCAAGATGCCCGCGGCGGTTTACCTCCAGCTGGTAGTGCGGCGAGAGGTGTTCGAACTTAACGATCTCCTCTTCCAGCTGCGACGGGAAGACGTTCACGCCGCGAATAATAAGCATATCGTCGCTGCGGCCGCTGATGCGGTCCATTCGGCGCATGGTGCGCGCAGTGCCCGGCAGCAGGCGCGTCAGGTCGCGGGTGCGGTAGCGGATCACCGGCAGCGCCTCTTTGGTCAGGGTGGTGAACAGCAGTTCGCCCTGCTCTCCATCCCCCAGCGGCGTGCCGTCGTTCGGGTTAACGATTTCCGGGTAGAAGTGGTCTTCCCAGATGGTCGGTCCGTCGGCGGTTTCAAGACACTCCATCGCCACGCCCGGCCCCATCACTTCGGACAGGCCATAAATATCGAGCGCGGTAATGCCTAAGCGCTTCTCGATCTCCCGGCGCATGGCCTGCGTCCACGGCTCCGCGCCAAACACGCCGACGCGCAGGGAGCAGGCGCTGGCATCACCGCCCATCTGGCGCTCCAGCTCTTCGATCAGGTTCAGGCAGTAGGACGGCGTCACCATGATCATATCCGGCTGGAAGTCGCGGATCAGCTGCGCCTGTTTTTCCGTCTGGCCGCCGGACATCGGGATCACCGTCGCGCCTAAGCGCTCGGCACCGTAGTGCGCGCCCAGTCCGCCGGTAAACAGCCCGTAGCCGTAGGCCACGTGAATTTTGTCCTTCGCGCTGCCGCCTGCCGCGCGGAGGGAACGGGCCACGATATTGGCCCAGTTGTCTATATCATTTTGGGTGTATCCCACCACCGTCGGCTTGCCGGTGGTGCCTGAGGAGGCGTGAATACGCACCACCTGCTCCATCGGCACCGCAAAGGTATCAAACGGATAGTTATCGCGCAGATCCTGTTTGGTGGTGCAGGGGAATTTTTGCAGGTCGGCCAGCTCGTTAAAGTCGTCAGGGTGCACGCCCGCCGCGTCAAACTTGCGTTTATACATCGGAACGTTGCTATAGGCGTGGTGTAGCGTCCACTTCAGGCGTTCGGTTTGCAGCGCCTGTAACTCGTCAAGGGAGGCCGTTTCAATCGGATCAAGCTTTGTTGTATTTGTCATTGTAGGGTGCTCACAGAGTAATTTGATCAAACACGCTCAAGGATCATGGCAATGCCCTGACCCACACCGATGCACATCGTACACAGCGCATAGCGCCCGCCGCGTCGGTGCAATTCGTTGCTTGCCGCCAGCGCCAGCCTGGCACCGCTCATGCCCAGCGGGTGGCCCAACGCAATCGCGCCACCGTTCGGGTTGACGTGCCCGGCGTCGTCCGGCAGGCCCAGCTGACGCAGCACGCCCAGCGCCTGCGACGCAAAGGCTTCGTTCAGCTCAATGACGTCCATATCGTTAATGCTTAATCCAGCGCGCTCCAGCACCTTGCGGGTAGCAGGCACCGGGCCTAGCCCCATCAAACGCGGCTCCACGCCCGCCGTCGCCATCGCCACGATGCGGGTTCGCGGGACTAAGCCCTGCGCCAACGCCATCTGCTCGCTGGCGATAATCAGCGCCGCGGCGCCGTCGTTCACGCCGGAGGCATTCCCCGCCGTCACCACGCCGTTTTTACGGAACGGGGTTTTGAGCGCCGCAAGCTGTTCCAGGGTGGTGTCCGCGCGGGGATGTTCATCCACGCTGACTTCCGTCACCGACCCTTTTTTACCCGGTACCCGCACCGGAACAATTTCCTGTGCCAGAATGCCGTTCTGCTGCGCCTGAGCGGTACGCTGCTGGCTGCGCAGCGCAAACGCGTCCTGATCGTCACGGCTAATTTTTAACAATTCAGCTACATTCTCTGCCGTTTCCGGCATGCTGTCAGTTCCGAATTGCTGATGCATGAGCGGATTCACAAATCGCCAGCCGATGGTGGTATCGAAGATCTCCGCCTGGCGCTGGAATGCTGCGGTCGCTTTGCCCATCACGAACGGCGCGCGGGACATGGACTCTACGCCGCCGGCAATCAGCAGGTCGCCATCACCGGCCTTGATTGCGCGCGCCGCAAAGCCGATGGCATCCAGCCCGGAGCCGCACAGGCGGTTGATCGTGGTGCCGGAAACCGTCTGCGGTAATCCCGCCAGCAGCGCCGACATGCGGGCCACGTTGCGGTTATCCTCCCCGGCCTGGTTCGCGCAGCCGAATATCACGTCGTCAATGCGTTCCAGATCGAGCTGCGGATAGCGCGCCAGCAGTTCACGCAGCGGCACCGCGCCCAGGTCGTCCGCGCGAACGCTGGATAATGCCCCGCCGTAGCGACCGACCGGGGTACGAACACCGTCACAAATAAATGCGTCACGCATCAGGCTTCTCCTGTCACACTGCCGCCAATGCGGTGAGATTTACCGCGAAAGAGAGCGACCGTTTTCTGTTGTTGGTTTTGGATTTCAATGTCGTACACGCCGGTCAGCTTGCCCTGATGCTTCACCCGCGCGGTGGCGGTGAGCTTATCCCCGGCAAAGCCCGGACGCAGAAAGTCGATGAAGCAGCCGGACGCCACCGCCGCCAGCCCCTGGCTGTTGCAGGCGTAGGCAAAGGCGGTGTCCGCCAGCGAAAACAGCTGGCCGCCGTGGCAGGTTTTATGGCCGTTGAGCATCTGCGGCGTGATGGTCATGGTCACCACCGCATAGCCTTCATCCATGTCGACAATGTCCATTCCCATCGCCTGCGCGCAGGCGTCCCGTTCGTACATCGCGCGGGCGTTATGCCAGGCGTTATGACTCATGGCTACTCTCCAGAAGCGCACGCTGGCGCAGCAGTGAACAGGGGCGATAGCGTTCCTCGCCGTAGTGACGCTGCAGGTTCTCCAGCAGCGTGAGCAGGCGCTGCCAGCCCAGACGCTCGCCCCAGGCGATCGGCCCGCTGGGGTAGTTCACGCCCAGACGCATGGCGGTATCGATGTCTTTCTCGCTGGCGACCCCTTTTTGCAGGGCGTCCAGCGCTTCGTTGGCAATCATCGCCACCGTGCGCCAGATAAGCAGGCCGGGATAATCAGCGATGTGCAGCACCCGATACCCCTGCTGCTGCAGGTGCCGGACCGCTTTTTGCGTGGCGGCGTGTGGATTGCCAGACGCCGCCGCAATCACGGCCACGTCGCGTTCGAGACGATCGATCACCACTACCGGGCAGTTGTGCTTAACGGCCAGCGACTGCGCCGTTTCGCCCTGCGTTTCAATCAGCAGCACCTCGTCAATTTGCGTGACGCCGTCACCTCTTTTATGCACGCCGATCGGGCTGAAGCTGTCGCTTACGGCATCAACCCACCGCGCTGTCGTTTTCTCACCCAGCCAGTCGTAGACGCCCTTCCCGCTTTTTTTGCCCAGCCTTCCCGCCAGCATCAGCTCCTGCTGCACCAGCGACGGCAGAAAGCGGCGCTCCTGCCAGAAGGCGTTAAACACCGAGCAGGTCACGGCAAAGTTAACGTCCTGACCAATCATGTCGGTCAGCTCCAGCGGCCCCATCGGGAAGCCGCCGCCCTCGCGCAGCGCGGCATCGATAATCTCCGGCGCGGCCACCTGCTCTTCCAGCGCGCGCCAGGCCTCGGAGTAGAACGGACGCGCCACGCGGTTGACGATGAACCCCGGCGTTGACTGGCAGCGAACGGGCTGTTTGCCCCAGTTCATCGCCAGTTCGCATAAGACATTCGCCACTTCCGACGAGGTTGCCAGCCCGCTCACCACTTCCACCAGCTTCATGACCGGTGCCGGATTGAAGAAGTGCAGCCCCGCCACGCGTTCAGGGTGGCGAATATCGGCGGCGATCGCCGTAACGGAGATGGAGGAGGTGTTGCTGGTCAGCAGCGTCTGCGGCGGGCAGATCTCCGCCAGCCTGGCAAACAGCGCTTTTTTCACCTCCAGGCGCTCGGACGCCGCCTCAATAACCAGATCCGCCGCCGCGAGTGCGTCGATGTCGGTCACCGGAACCAGCCGGGCGAGGATTTGCGCGCTGGCCTCCGCGGAGAGCTTGCCGCGCGATACCCGTGAAGCCAGGCGCTGGCGGATGCCGTCAATCGCGCGGGAAACGGCGTCGGCAGAAATATCGTGGATCAGCACCTGATGGCCGTGGCTTGCCGCCACTTCCGCGATACCGGCCCCCATGGTGCCGCTGCCTATCACGGCGACAGTGTTAATGTTCACCATCCTATTTCCCCGTAAAGTTCGGCGTACGTTTCGCCAGGAAGGCGCTAACGCCCTCGCGATAGTCGTCGCTGCGCCCGGCCAGGCGCTGATAGTCGCGCTCCAGATCGAGCTGGGCGTCCAGGGTGTTGGTTTCCGCGGCGTTGATGGCCTGCTTAATCAGCCCCAGCCCGAAGGTCGGCTGAGAGGCAAAATGCAGCGCCATTTGCTGCGCCGTAGTGGAGAGCTGTTCGTCATCCACCACCTGCCAGATCATCCCCCAGGCCAGCGCCTGCTCGGCGCTCAGCTTGTCTCCCAGCAGCGCCAGCCCCATCGCGCGGGCGCGCCCGGCGACGCGCGGCAGCAGCCAGGTGCCGCCGCAGTCCGGCACCAGGCCGAGCTTGCTGAAGGCCATCACAAAGTTGGCGGAGCGGGCGGCAATGACCATGTCGCACCCCAGCGCCAGCGTGGCGCCTGCGCCTGCAGCCACGCCGTTCACCGCGCAAATCACCGGTTTCGGCAGCTTTGCCAGGCGGCGAACCAGCGGGTTGTAAAAGGTTTCAACGGACATCCCCAGATCCGGCGCCGGGCCGTTCGGGTCCACGTTGCGGTCGTTCAGGTCCTGACCGGCACAGAAGCCGCGCCCCGCGCCGGTGATCAGCAGGCAGCGTATGGTGTCATCACGCTCGGCCTGTTTCAGGCACTCGGCAAGCTGCTGGTGCATCACGTCGTTAAAGCTGTTCAGACGCTCCGGACGGTTCAGCGTAAGGGTCATTACGCCTTGCTCAACATGACTGAGAATAAATTCCACTATTAGCGTCCTTTAAAGTCGGGGGTGCGTTTCTGTAAAAAGGCGTCGATGCCCTCCCGGCGGTCTTCGGTGGCGGAAAGCAGCGTAAACAGCTGGCGCTCCTGCGCGAGCCCGGCCTGGAGCGGCACCTCCTGAGACTGGCGCAGCGCCTGTTTGGCCGCCTGCAGCGCCAGCGGAGAGTGGCGCGCCATCAGCGCCGCCTGCTTCAGGGCATACTCCAGCGTCAGCGCTGCCGGGAACACATCGCTCACCAGCCCGGCGCTCAGCGCCTGCTGCGCGGTAATGCTCTCCCCGGTCAACACCATTTTGCTGGCGAGCGATTTGCCCACGCTGCGAATCAGGCGCTGGGTGCCGCCCGCGCCCGGCATAATGCCCAGCGTGATTTCCGGCAGGCCGAAGCGGGCGTTATCGCCAGCAATCACCACGTCGCACAGCAGCGCCAGCTCGCAGCCGGCCCCCAGCGCAAAGCCGTTCACGGCGGCGATCAGCGGTTTGTTAAATGCGTTAATCCGCGCCCACAGCTGCGGGCGGATATCGTTCAGGGTGGCGGGCAGATCTTTCTCCGCCATTTCGTTGAGGTCCGCCCCTGCGGCGAAGCAGCGCTCGCTGCCGTAAATCACGCAGACGGCGATGTCGGCATCCACGGCGGCTGCCTCAAGCTGCTCAGCAAGCTGCGCCAGCAGCGCATTGTTGAGGGCGTTGCGCGCCGCCGGACGGTTCAGCGTCAGCTGCAGCACGCGGCCGTGACGGGTAACAATCAGTTCGCTCATGCCATCCCCTTCGCGTCAAAATCAACGACCACGTCGGCGGTTAGCGGCAGCGCCTGGCAGCTCAGCACATACCCCGCCGCCAGTTCGTCCGGCTCCAGGCTGTAGTTGGTCGCCATGTCCACCTTCCCGCGCAGCACTTTGCATTTGCAGGTGGCGCATACGCCGCCCTTACAGGCATAAGGCAGATCCGCGCCCTGGCGCAGGGCAGCATCAAGAATGCTTTCGTCGTCCGCCGTCAGGGTGATTTCACGGTCGCGCCCGTCCTGGCGCACGGTGACTTTCTGCCCTTCGGCCTGCACGCTGACGGTGCGTTTTACCGCTGAACCCGGCGTGTTAAAGCGCTCAAGGTGAATGGCTTTTTCAGGCATTCCCAGCGCTTTCAGCGCCGCTTCTGCGTCATCCATCATGGCCGACGGGCCGCAGATAAAGGCTTCGTCATACTGGCGGAAGTCGATCAGCGTTTTTGCCAGCGCCTGCAGCTTTTCGCCGTCGATACGGCCGTGCAGCAGGTCGCTGTCCAGCGTCTCCTGGCTGAAGATAGACACCAGCTGCAGCCGCTGCGGGTATTTGTCCTTCAGGTCCGCCAGCGCCTGGCGGAACATCATGCTCTGGCTGCTGCGGTTGCCGTAGATAAGCGTGAAATGGCTATTTGGCTCAATCGCCAGCGTGGCGGACAAAATCGCCAGCATCGGGGTGATCCCGGAGCCTGCTGCAATGGCCAGGTAATGACCTTCCCGTTCGGCCTGCGGCTGGTAGCCAAATTGCCCCTGGGGAACCATGACCTCCAGCGCCATGCCCTGCCTGATTTCGTCCCGGGCGTAGCGGGAGAAACGCCCGCCCTCGATGGCTTTCACCGCCACGCTGATTTCGCCCGGTGCGGTACTTCGGCAGATGGAGTAGCAGCGGCGCAGTTCATCCCCGCCAAGGGTTGCCTTCAGGGTCAGGTGTTGCCCTGGACGAAAACGGTAAGCGTCCTGCAAACCCTGCGGCACCGCGAAGGTAATGGTCACCGCGTCGCGTGTTTCAGGTTCTACTCTCGCCACTGTTAATGAATGAAACGTTGTCATGGCAGCCTCAAATACATTTGAAATAGTCGAATGGCTCGCGGCAGGTATTGCAGCGGTAGAGCGCTTTGCAGGCCGTTGAACCAAATTCACTGATAAGCGAGGTATCGCTGCTCGCGCAGCGCGGACAGGTCACCTCTGCCGGGGCATGGGCGTTACAGCTGTGGCCGACGGGCGGGCTGATGCCGTATTCCCGAAGGCGCTCGCGCGCACTGGCCGTCATCCAGTCGGTTGTCCAGGCGGGTTCCAGCTGCAGCACGATATGCACCGGGGTGAAGCCGTGCGCGGTCATCGCCTCGCGGATCGCGCCCAGCAGGTGCTCCGTTGCAGGACAGCCCGAATAGGTCGGCGTGAAGCCGATAACCCAGCCTTCTCCCTGTGCCTTCACGCTGCGCACCATGCCCAGATCGGTGATGGTCAGGACCGGCACTTCCGGGTCCGGGATCTGGCCTAGCAGCGACCAGATCTGCGGTATCTGCGCGGGGGCGATATCAACGAGGCGTTGCATAGCGTTCTCCTTTACCACTGCTGGCCGGGATACGCGCGCTGGAGATACTGCATCTCTGCCAGCATCGGCCCCAGATGTTCGGTGTGCAGACCTTTCTTGCCGCCGGTGCGGTATGCCGCTTCATCGGGCACGCTCAGGGTGGCTTCGTGAAGACCGGCATACACCTCGCTTTCCCACGGCTCGCGCAGGGTGCGCGGGTCAACCGCCACGCCGGAGTCCACCAGCGCCAGCTCGACGTCGTCCGCCTCAAACAGCTCTGCCGTAAAGCGCCACAGGCTGTTCACCGCCTGCTGCATTTTTTGTGAGGAGGCCTCGGTGCCGTCCCCCAGGCGCACCAGCCAGCCGCGGCTGAAGCGCAGGTGGTAGCGCGCCTCCTTAATCGCTTTTGCGGCGATGGCGGCAATCTGGCCGTCGCTGCTGCGGGTCAGGCGCTCGTACAGCGCGACGTTCCACGCGTCCATCAGGTACTGGCGGACAAGGGTGTCGGCGAAGCTGCCGTTCGGCTGTTCCACCAGAAGAACATTGCAAAACTGGCGCTCGTCGCGGCCAAAGGCCAGCGTGTCTTCATCACCCTCGCCTTCACGCTCTGCGGCGTAGGTCAGAAAGTTGCGCGCCTGCCCCAGCAGGTCGAGGCCAATGTTGGCAAGCGCGAGGTCGATCTCCAGCTCCGGCGCGTGGCCGCACCAGGCGCCCAGACGCTGGGAAAGGACCAGACCGTTGTCGCCCAGACGCAGGGCGTATGCAGATACTGTTTTCATCCCGGACCTCACATGTGCTCGATGCCATCAGGGATGGTGTAAAACGTCGGATGTCGATAGACCTTGCTCTCTGCCGGGTCGAAGAACTCGCCGCTCTCTTCCGGCTGGGAGGCGACGATTTCGCTCGCCTTCACCACCCAGATGGAGCAGCCTTCGCTGCGGCGGGTATAGGCGTCGCGGGCGTTTTCCAGCGCCATGCGGTCGTCTGCGGCGTGAAGACTGCCCACGTGACGGTGGGACAGCCCCTGCTTAGAGCGGACAAAAACTTCATATAACGGCCAGTAGACATTGCTCATGGTGTATTCCTCCTATGCGGCCTGACGGGCGCGTTGTTTTTCGGCGTGCGCCAGAGCGGCTTCGCGCACCCACGCCCCGTCGTCCCAGGCTTTGTTTTTAGCCGCCAGACGTTCGTGATTGCAGACGCCCCGGCCGTTTATCACCTCGTCAAATTCGTGCCAGTCGATCTCGCCGAAGCGATAGCTGCCGCTCTCCTCGTCGAAGCGCAGATCCGCATCCGGCACGGTCATGCCGAGCATTTCCACCTGCGGTACGGTGTTATCCACGAACCGCTGGCGCAGCTCGTCGTTGCCAAAGCGTTTGATTTTCCAGGCGAGACTGCGGGCGCTGTTCGGCGAGTTGTCATCGTTGGGGCCAAACATCATCAGCGCGGGCCACCAGAAGCGGTTGATGGCGTCCTGCAGCATCTGGCGCTGGGATTCACTCCCCTGCGCCAGCGCCATGCAGGCCTCAAAGCCCTGACGCTGGTGGAAGCTCTCTTCTTTACAGATTTTCACCATCGCCCTGGCATAGGGCCCGTAGGAGGTACGGCACAGCGCCACCTGATTGACGATAGCGGCCCCGTCAACCAGCCAGCCGATAACGCCGATGTCGGCCCAGCTCAGGGTTGGGTAGTTAAAGATGGAGGAGTATTTCATCTTGCCGTCGAGCATCTTTTGGTAGATGTCTTCCCGCGCGCAGCCCAGCGTTTCCGCCGCGCTGTAGAGATACAAACCGTGCCCGGCCTCGTCCTGCACTTTTGCCAGCAGGATAGCCTTGCGGCGAAGCGTCGGGGCGCGGGCGATCCAGTTACCTTCCGGCAGCATGCCGACAATCTCGGAGTGGGCGTGCTGGCCAATCTGACGGATCAGCGTCTTGCGGTAGGCTTCCGGCATCCAGTCCTGAGGCTCTATCGCCGTCTCCTGCGCTATGCGCTGCTCAAAGCGTTCTTCTTGCGTCACAACATCACCTTTATGATTCGTTAATTTATTTAACTAAGCGAAATGGCGAATCACTTCGTTTCTTAAAAGTTACACAAAGGTTAAATATAACCCCAAGGAGTGTTTATCTATTTTGTGATGCCGCTCGCAAGGCTTTTGCTGCAGGGCTGATGATATGGGGCTTGCGATGCCGTTATACACCAGGCCAGATCACAATGTTAACAATTCATTAAAACTCAGCTTGCTTTTTATGATTCGCAATTTAACTATTTATAGTGAACTCATGAAACATCTGGAGATAAGAAATGCAGCAGTTAGCCAGCTTCTTGTCCGGCGCCTGGCAGTCTGGCCGGGGCCGCGAGCGCAACATTCATCACGCCATCAGCGGCGAAGCACTGTGGGAAGTCACCAGCGAGGGGCTGGATATGGCGGCAGCGCGTCGTTACGCCATCGAGCACGGTGGCGAAGCCCTTCGCGCCATGACCTTTATCGAGCGGGCGGCCATGCTCAAGGCGGTGGCGAAGCATCTGCTTGAGCATAAAGCGCAGTTTTACGCGCTCTCCGCGCAGACCGGCGCGACCAAAGCCGATAGCTGGGTGGATATCGAGGGCGGGATCGGCACCCTGTTCACCTATGCCAGCCTCGGCAGCCGCGAGCTGCCGGACGATACGCTGTGGCCAGAAGATGAGCTGATCCCACTCTCAAAAGAGGGCGGCTTCGCGGCGCGCCACGTTTTAACCTCAAAATCCGGCGTGGCGGTACATATCAACGCCTTTAACTTCCCGTGCTGGGGCATGCTGGAAAAACTGGCGCCAACCTGGCTGGCCGGGATGCCCGCCATCATCAAACCCGCCACGGCGACCGCGCAGGTGACGCAGGCGATGGTGAAATCGATCGTCGACAGCGGCCTGGTGCCGGACGGTGCCATTAGCCTGATCTGCGGCGGCGCGGGCGATCTGCTGAGCCAGCTCGACGGCCAGGACGTGGTCACCTTTACCGGTTCCGCCAGCACCGGGCAGACGCTGCGGGTGCATCCGAACATCGTGGCGAACGCCATTCCGTTCACCATGGAGGCCGACTCCCTGAACTGCTGCGTGCTGGGCGAAGACGTTACGCCGGAGCAGCCGGAGTTCGCCCTCTTCGTCCGGGAAGTGGTCCGCGAGATGACCGCTAAAGCCGGGCAAAAATGTACCGCCATCCGCCGCATCATCGTGCCGCAGAACCAGGCTGACGCCGTGAGCCAGGCGCTGATTGCGCGGCTGGAAAAGGTGGTTGTCGGCGATCCGGCGCAGGAAGGCGTGAAGATGGGCGCGCTGGTGAACGCCGAGCAGCGCGCGGACGTGCAGGAAAAAGTGGACCAGCTTGTAGCCGCAGGGTGCCAGGTTCGCCTGGGAGGAAAAGCGGATCTGCAGGCCGCGGGCGCGTTCTTCCCGCCGACCCTGCTGTTCTGCCCGCAGCCGGACGAAACCCCTGCAGTGCATTCCATCGAGGCCTTTGGCCCGGTCGCCACGCTGATGCCGTATCGCAATTCAGATCACGCCCTGGAGCTGGCCCGCGCGGGCGGCGGCAGCCTGGCGGGTACGCTGGTGACGGCGGATTTAGCCACCGCTCGCCAGTTTATTGCCGGCGCGGCGCGCGCCCACGGGCGTATTCAGATCCTCAACGAGGAATCCTCTAAAGAGTCTACCGGCCACGGCTCGCCGCTGCCGCAGCTGGTCCACGGCGGCCCGGGCCGTGCGGGCGGCGGAGAAGAGCTGGGCGGCCTGCGCGCCGTTAAGCACTATCTGCAGCGCACCGCCGTCCAGGGCAGCCCGTCTATGCTGGCCGCCATCGGTAAGCAGTGGGTGCGCGGCGCGGAGGTACAGGAAGATCGCGTTCATCCGTTCCGCAAATACTTCGAGGAGCTGCAGCCGGGCGATAGCCTGCTGACGCCGCGCCGTACCCTGACGGAAGCGGACATCGTCAACTTTGCCTGCCTGAGCGGGGATCATTTCTACGCCCACATGGACAAAATCGGCGCGGCAGAGTCGATCTTTGGCGAGCGCGTGGTGCACGGCTACTTCCTGATTTCCGCCGCGGCGGGGTTGTTCGTCGATGCGGGCGTAGGGCCGGTGATTGCCAACTACGGCATGGAGAACCTGCGCTTTATCGAGCCGGTCAAGCCGGGGGATACCATTCAGGTGCGCCTGACCTGCAAGCGTAAAACGCTGAAAAAACAGCGAGCTGCCGATGAAAAACCAACGGGCGTGGTGGAATGGTCCGTTGAGATTTTCAACCAGCACCAGCAGGCCGTGGCGCTCTACTCCATTCTGACGCTGGTGGCGCGCCGGCAGGGCGACTTCAGCTAACTTCCCCTCACCCTTACCCTCTCCCCACCGGGGAGAGGGGATTGTTCTGCACGAGCATGTGATTTATCCCCGCTCTTTTTTTAACCTGGCAAGACTGACAAATAACCTGGCAGATGCAGGCAAACGCTTTTCGCGCGCGCCTGTCAGGATAAGGCTGTCACAACACAATAAACACAACAAGATGAGGTCTACGATGGGAAGCAATTCTTCTTTTTCTGCCCGTAGAACGGCACTGGCCATGGCCGTTGCGCTGTGTTGCGCCTGGCAATCTCCTGCTTTCGCCCACGGCGGCGAGGCGCATATGGTCCCGATGGACAAAACGCTGCAGGAGTTTGGCGCGGACGTGCAGTGGGATGATTACGCTCAGATGTTCACCATCGCCAAAGACGGGGCCTTTGTGAAGGTCAAGCCGGGCGCGAAAACCGCGATCGTCAACGGTAAGCCCCTGACGCTGCAGGTGCCGGTGGTGATGAAAGATAAAAAAGCCTTTATCTCTGACACCTTCATTAACGATGTCTTTCAGTCAGGCCTCGATCAGACCTTCCAGGTGGAAAAACGCCCTCACCCTCTGAACGCCTTAACCGCAGACGAAATTAAGCAGGCCGTAGAGATCGTAAAAGCCTCTGCGGACTTTAAGCCCAACACCCGCTTTACCCAGATTGCCCTTGCCGAGCCGGAAAAAGCCAGGGTCTGGGACTTCGTGCTAAACGGCACCGCGGTGGATGCCCCCCGCCAGGCCAACATCACGATGCTCGACGGGAAGCACATCATCGAAAGCCGGGTAGACCTGAAGGATAAAACGATCCTCAGCTGGGAGCCGATTAAAGACGCGCACGGCATGGTGCTACTGGATGACTTTACCGCCGTTCAGCAAATCATCAACGAAAGCACCGAGTTTGCCGAGGTGCTGAAAAAGCGCGGCATCACCGATACGAAGAAGGTGATCACCACCCCGCTGACCGTCGGCTACTTCGACGGCAAGGACGGCCTGAAGCAGGAGGACCGCCTGCTCAAAGTGGTGAGCTATCTGGACGTGGGCGACGGCAACTACTGGGCGCACCCGATTGAAAACCTGGTGGCGGTCGTCGACCTTGAGCAAAAGAAAATACAGAAGATAGAAGAAGGCCCGGTGGTTCCGGTTCCAATGACTCCGCGTCCGTATGACGGCCGCGACCGTATTGAAACGGTGAAAAAACCGCTGGAGATCGTCGAGCCGGAAGGCAAGAACTACACCATCACCGGCGACACGGTGCACTGGCAGAACTGGGATTTCCACCTGAGCCTGGACTCGCGCGTTGGGCCAACGATATCTACCGTGACCTACAGCGATAACGGCAGGAAGCGCCAGGTCATGTATCAGGGATCGCTGGGCGGGATGATCGTGCTCTATGGCGAC
>Ga0207655_1000246_pt1 | contig 87903 bp, 112 predicted proteins | sample KBSM44metaG_FD_184398 | JGI IMG/M metagenome (GOLD analysis project Ga0207655, IMG submission 184398) | Miscanthus rhizosphere microbial communities from Kellogg Biological Station, Michigan, USA - KBS M4-4 metaG (SPAdes) (version 2) | ecosystem: Host-associated > Plants > Roots > Rhizosphere >... | reverse complement strand
TTGATTTCAGAAAACGGGTTAGGTGCTTATGACACGTTAGAAGATGGAGTTGTTAATGACCAATACCGTATTGATTATTTAGAAACGCATGTAAAAGCGGTCAAAGAAGCCATTAGTGACGGTGTTGAAATGATTGGGTACTGTGTATGGTCGTTTACCGATTTACTAAGCTGGTTGAATGGCTATCAAAAGCGCTATGGTTTTGTTTACATTGACCGAGACGAACTCGATGAAAAAGAGTTGCAACGTATCAAAAAGAATAGTTTCTATTGGTACCAAACAGTAATTGCTCAAAACGGAGAAAATATAGAGTAAAAGAAAAAGACAGTGAGGGATGCTCACTGTCTTTTTTAATATATTTATCAAAAATTGTGATTAAGAATTATATGACTCTGCCTCTTTTTTGTTGGCATATTCTTTTAACGCGTAGCTTTTAGTTTCAATTTCACGTGCAAGACGAATAATTTCTTCTGCAAAAGAAGGAGGCACGTTTTCACCTATATCTTGTAGCGTCCACTGTGCATGGGTGACTATATCGGGAACCCGTTCTAATTTGGATAGTGCAAATTCAAGTTTGCTCATAGGTGGTTTTTCTTCGCCACGCTGTCGCTTTATCATATCTAATATATTCTCAGGTGGCGTGAAGTCTTCTTGAAGAAGATACGATACGCTTTCTTCAAATAGGTCAGCAAATGCTAATAAATGAGTCGTGTCACCTTTTAATAAGGATTCAAAAGCATCTTTGTCTAAATCGAGTCGCAGTCGAATCCATTCTTTTTTTCTTCCCATTGCGTTTATGTAGAGTTCTAGATTACGTGCAAGAGTGGCGTTCATATTGTTCCCTCAATTCATTTATTTTTTTGTTTGTTTTCGTTTCTGTATATTACTAGTATACAGCTCTTTGTTTTGTTTACAAATAATCAACCCTTGTTGACTTCTGAACTACAGCGCAATTGACGTTATTTGTTGAGGGTGTGTAATTAGGTGAAGTTAGGGTACTTAAGGTGTTATAATAAAGAAAAATAGTGGAAGAAAGGAAGAAAAGGTATGTTTTTCATTCTTCAAAAAGAAGGCAAGTATATTGATAACCAAGAAGTGTTTGTAATGAACGACATCTTGCGTCGCCATACATATATTCATGAACATTCCATGATGGGAATGAATGAAATGAGCAGTCAGTCTTTTCTTTCAGGTATTAAAGAGATTGAAAAAGCAATTCCTATTGGTTCCATTGAGTTTGTGCAGGCATATTTAACAAATGTTCATGGCATTGAGACAATGAGCCCTATTGAAATACCTGAATGCTTACGAGAAGAAGAGTTTGTAAAACGCGATTATCGCATTGTCGAAAAAAAAGAACTTCCAAAAGCGGGCTATCATTTTACAAAGTATGTGTCCAATTTAAAATACATCCATCACAGAGGGATGATAGAAGAACTGCACAATGCTCAAAAAGGTGGAGAACCGCTACTGAAAAAAGGGTTGTATCAAGTATCTGAAGTGGTTGATTTTATCGTTGAGTATCGTTGTTTTGTTATGGAAGGGAAAATCATGGGGATTCAATACTACGAGGGAGACTGTACCGTATTCCCAAGTGAACAAGACATGAATACATTGAAAAAGATGATTGAGCGGTACCAAGCAGACCCGACTCACCCGCTTGCCTATACATTGGATATCGGTATTATTAAAGACCGAGGATTGGCGCTTATTGAATGTCACACGCATGTATCGGTTGGGTTATACGGGTTGCAAGGGAACTTCTTGCTACATAGTTATCGGTACGGACTTGATTGGTACATAAAACACAATATAGCTCTGCAACCATTTCACCTTTCATATTTAGGTTCTAGTTAAAAGAAACGAGGATAAAATATATCTCTGTTTCTTTACATATACGGGACAAAACATTTATTTTTTAAGAAATTAGTATAAAATGAAAGAGTAATAAAGAAAGGGGCGAAACGAATGGGAACTTGGAGTTTTGGAATAGACTTTTGGTTAAAGTTTTGGCTGATGTTGCCAATTCGATTACTGTTGTTTTTACCTTATTGGGTGATAAAGCCGTTTTCAGAGAAAAGAGCGATAGACTATTCGTTAAAAAATAGACCGCTCAATGCTATTGACGCATGGATAGAAAAGAGAGGCTTTTGACTAAATAAAACAAAAAGGAAACACAAAAAAAGACGAGGAATCTCGTCTTTTTTGTTGCATATAAGCTTCACACTTGCATAGAAAAAAGTAAACAAATTGCGCGAATGAATTGGTACCCACATAACAATTCAAACATAATACCTCTCAATTATACCATCGTTACTTAGTACTGTCTATGGTTTTAATAGTAGCTAGAAAATGGTTAAACACAGGAGTTGAATGTATGAAAATAGGGGCATTTTATCTTTGTTTTAAGTGGTAATAATCTACAAGTAAACAAAAGAAGGATTTGACAAAGCATTTCTTTTTTTGTACCTTTTTCTATGGTTAATAATGAACATAACAAAAAGAAAACTTCAATTAAACTCATTCATACATATGTGTTTGTATAAAGTGAAACTTCTTAATAAAAAAAATAATAAAAAATTGAAAGTCTCTCCATACGGAGAAAAATGTCGCTAATTAATAACTGATGCGTAGACTTTTGATATGAAAGAGCATAGGTAATTAAGTTAATATAAAAAACAATAAAATATATGTTTTTATTTAAAAAAATAAATGACTAAAAGAAATAAAAGTCCTTGCATTTTGTTCAATTATGTAAAATAATTAAAAAAGATATTTTTATTATAAATCAACGGAAAACTTATGAAAGGTGCGGTACAACATGCTAACTATAATCAAGGACTTAGGAAAACGATACTTAGATGAAGAAAAAACGAAACTATACCATTACTTACTTGTGCGCTGTCATTGCGGAACGGAATTCCCCCTTGAAAAGTCGTCTAGAAATAGAACAAAATCGTGCGGTTGTATAAAAACAAGTAAAAAGGTGGGAAAAACGTACGGGTACGTTACGATAATAAAAGATTTAGGATATCCCGAAGAAGATAATCGACGTTATTACAAAGTGCAATGTGTGTGCGGAGAAAAATTTCGAATGCGCGGTGATAAAATTATAGAAACATCGTCCTGTGGATGTAAAAATAAAAGAAATATGTTAATACCGATTCCTATAGGGGAAACGTTTGGTCTTTTAACCGTTACAAAAGATTTAGGGTATCGATTAGTAAGAAACCAAAAAAGACGATATGTTGAGGTGAAATGTAAATGCGGGTCAAAGCCTAAAGAAATAGAGTGGGGTGTTGTTAGACGAGGGCTAACGAAATCATGTGGATGTACGCGTACGGCTAAAAAAGTGGGAGAAACACATGGATTTGTAAAGATTTTGAGCGACGCAGGCACCTCAAAATTGGATAATAAACGATATGCAAATGTGAAGTGCGTTTGTGGAAAAGAATTTCCTATCGCTTTCTCTAAAATAACAAAAGCTACCTCTTGCGGTTGTAAAGGAAAGAACGGAACTAAAAAAACAATTCAGATTGGTAAGACGTTTGGGAACTTGACTGTGACTAAAGACTTAGGATGTCGTTTGGTAAAAGGCTATACGAGACATTTTGTAGAAGTAACGTGTAAATGCGGTTCGGAGCCAAAAGAGGTTCTTATGGACAACCTCTTTCGGGGAGTAACTAAATCGTGTGGTTGTTTGACGAATCGAAAGAAACCACAAAAAGCAAATCCTATCATTCTAACTATTGGAGATACATACGGGCAATTTACTATAACAAAAGATTTGGGCACAAGAGGAAAAGCAAGAACACGTTATGTTGAAGTAACATGTTCATGTGGAACTCCCCGTGAGGCAAGATGGTATATAGTCAAAAACGAATTACCTCTTCCGTGTAAAGGGTGCCAAGAGAAACAAAAGATGAGCGGATAAGAAAGTATAAGTGAACGGTAAAGTTTAATAGAAAAGCACAGCGATAATATCGTCGCTGTGCTTTTGCTTATAGAGAATTAGGGCGAACATTTTTGGGAGAACTTTTAACGCCGTCTTTGTAATGTTTTGTCCAATATTTATCTCCCAAATGTTCAAGGTCTTCGGTTGTCTTTTCAAGTTCGCGAAGAATTAACTGTTTGAATGTCGTTGTGTCTTCAATAAACGTTTTTTCTTCGACAGGGTCAGGTTTAATACCTGATAACGCATTACTTGCAGTTAGTAAACGATGTTGCTGTTCTTCTTCCTGCAGGGCATCTAATAAGTGGCGAACAAATACCGCGATGTCTTTATCTTGACCAGGTAAGCGTTGCAAATATTCTTCGATTTTTTCATGTAGGTGCATAAAACTCATCCTTTCTCTTTTATAAGAATGGTTACACCATACTTACTTTTTGCTATTTGTCATCTATCTGATTTCTTTTTTCATCGGGATTCAAAAGCTTTATGCGTAAAAAGTTGATTTGCATGCCTATTTTCTATCTTTTCATGTAGAATGTGAAAGGGAAAAACTTCAATTTATTTCAAAAACGGAAGGACTGACGTGTGTGGAACAAACATTGGTATTGGTTGATGGTTCTAATTTAATTAGTCGTATGTACTTTGCGACATCTTACGGAAAAGACGAGAAAGATTTATGGAAAAGTGAGCAAGGTTTTTACACAAATGCTCTTGGGCTCTTTTTTCAAAAAATCACTGCGTTGATTCGTCAATATAATGCAACCCATCTTGTGATTGCATGGGATGTAAAAGGGGAAGATACCAAACGAAAGAAAAAATACGACTTTTACAAAGGGACTAGAAGCCCAATGCCTGAACCGCTTATCCAACAATTTAAAACAGCTAAGCGTATTTTAAAAGCATCGGGCGTGCCACAACTGGAAGTGCCTTTGTATGAAGCAGATGACATTATTGGTACACTATCTGCTAAGTGGAGCCAAGAAAAGAAAGGGAAATGCTTCTTATACAGCAATGATAAAGACTTATTTCAATTGTTAAATGACTCTACTGTACAAATTGTTGCTAAAAACAGTGCGGAGTTTATGTACACAAACGAAGCATTTGAGCAGGAATACCAAATCAAAACCAATCAATGGGCAGATGCAAAAGCATTGCTTGGTGACAAAAGTGACAATATTCCAGGTGTGAAAGGGGTCGGAGATAAAGCAGCTTATAAGTTGTTAAATGCTTATCAAAGCATTGAGAACATCTATGAGAATCTCGATGACGTGTGTGCAAACTTCAAAAGATACGAAAAAGCACTTCGTGAAGGAAAAGAGAGCGCCTTTATCAGTAAAGACCTAGCGGTAATTGAACAAGATATGGACGCCTTTACTTCGTTTGAATGGAATAAACTTGAAGTAGCACTTAACTACGACAAGTTGTATGAATGCATGGATTACTTGCAAATCAAATTCAAACGTGCAAATTAAAGACAAAAGCAGTGATGAATGCTCATCACTGCTTTTTGTATGTTCATTTTGCAAGGCGTCTTTCTTTGCGCTTAAAATATTCTTCTACATCATAAATGCCTGTTGCCTCATCCATCCACGGTTCCCATTCCTGCTTATCTTCATTATAGCATTCTAAAATAGTTGCGTTTACATCATCAATTAGTTTTATGTCTTCGAAGTGTAGGAACGTATCGTAGCGAGCAAGCGCAGAAGAAAGGAAACGTGCTTCTTCTAGTGTGTTCACTTCGGTTATAAAAGGCTTGGACGGGACTTCTGGATAATGAAGAACGCGATATTGTTTCATTCGTGCTACCATACTATTATGCTCCTTTACTCATGGAATAATAAGACATTAAACACCTTTATTATAACAGACAGTCTAATTAGTAGGATACGAGAAAATCAAAAAATGTCGGCTAATACGATGTTTTTTTACGTTTTTTATCTTAATTGATAAATAGTTAGGACACTAAACCAGCCTGTGGCTCGCTCGCGTTTGTCAGAAGGAAGTTCAATGCCATATCGAATGAGTGAACCAAGGGCGCTTTTAGCATGAAAAAAGGCTTCTAAAATGGCGCGTGTATCTTGTACGTATACTTCTTCTTGAGAAGCAGGTAAATGTCCTGTTCCTTCTTGGATAATAGTTGAAAAGTGTGGATGGAAATCAGTTAGTTGAAAATCATCAAGAAGGGATTTCATATAATCTACAATGTGGGTAGTGAGAATTTGTACATCATATACCTTTGTACTGTTTCGGTAAAAACGATAAAAACGGTCATCGATGTAGCGGTCGTTCTCTGCTTCTTGTTGAAGGGAATAGGCTTGGTCTTTCGTCTCTTGCAATCTAGCTAAAAGAGCTCGTTGAAGCCTGCGTTTTCGGTGTTCCTCTTGGAAAAGGTGTTGGTATTCGGGGTTTTCTCGGATGCGACGTTCTAACTCGTGAAGCGGTATCGATTTTGGATTAAAAGACTCATTCATGGTCTACACCCTTTCGAAAAGATATTTCCCTTAGTATAGCATGATAGACCGCTTTCACGCATGTAGAATAATTGTTTTAAAGTAAAAAAAGTTCGATAAAGAAAGGGTAAGTGTAGTCAACGAAGAGGAGAGGAGTTTGCTATCTTATTCGTTGTCTTTTGTAGGAGCCTCGTCTAAGAAAGACTTCAACGCTTCTAAAAAGCCTTCTAACTTTTCCGCTTCTAAAAAACTAACGCTTTCTTTAATTTCCCCTCGTTTCTGCCATAGCTTAATAATATCAACAGCAAAGTTGATATGCTCTTCTAGGTAATCATCTGTCCCAAAGGGTAGTTGTTTACACGGAATATCTTCAATTAGAAATTCTCTTCCGTTATCTTCCCATTTGTAATCCATTCGAATCACATTTCCTGCCCATTTTTTATTAAAATGAACGATAATTTCACCCATTTGCATCCACCTTTCACTATGTTTTTTCTTCGTTTAGTTTTACCATGACTTTCCCGTATTTCCTTTTTGCGACAAAGATAAACCAAAAAATACAAAAAATATATGTATTTTGTAGAAAAAGAGATGTTTATGTCGATTTTGTATGATAAAATAGTAAAAAAACATACATAAGATAAACGGAGTGAAGAAATCGTAATGAATTTTCAAGAGTTAGTGGCAAGTATAGATAAAAATAAATTTAAAGAAGTAATGACGGACTGGCATGTAGAGGAATATAGTCAAAAAAGATACCTAGCCTTTGCTGAACATTTAGCCACATTGACTCCTTCCAAAGAAGAAGGAGAACTTGTTGTGCATAAAACGGATTACGGCGAATGGGAAGATATTGACGTATATATTAAAGACAGCGAAAGTACTAATGCCATTGACTTTCTTGAGTGGGAAGTTGTCCTCGGATATGAAGTAAATGAAGAGGATGTAAACGATGTGACCCCTGAGCTTTTTGTCTATTCGGCATTCTGCGATATGACATTTGACGGATTTGATGAAGAAACAAGAAAAGAGCAGATTGGCGCTTTAGAAGAACGTGCTAAAAACGTAGAAGAAAAGGGCTATCAAGGGTTAACTGCGGAGCAATTGGAACTGAATATCGATAATATAATTAATGGAGTTCCTCGTGATGACAAATAATTCGGTTACCATAAAATCAAGCCTTGTTGAAGCAGTTAGAAAAAAACGAGTGTTTAGTCAAAAGATTTTACGTGACGGGGTACCTATTGGCGTTGTATTAGAAAATGGGACGCGATTCTCAGGAATCATCCGCCGTGTCTATCCAATGCGCCTATACATAGAAGTTACAACTCATTACCACGAGATTGTGGGCAAATGGGCATACGTAGATGTAGAAGAGTTAAAAACGAGCGGTGAAGGAACGACGCTTGTTTTTCAAAAAGATGTATTTTATCAATATTATTCGATGAACAGTAATGAGACCCCGCAACACTTTTATAAGAGAAAGAAAGTATTTGTTTGCGCTCAGAATCAAGCGTTGTTTCCGAATGCTATCCCTGTTCAAACGGGGCAGTTATTATTAATGAAAGACAAAACAGCAATTGTGGGAACAGTTACAGAAGAATTGCTTAATTATATAATCGTTCGCCAAGAAGGGCTCTACCAATTGCGTGAATCCCTCTATTTAACACCTCAGGAGTTTTTGCTACAAGAATGTATGGTTTGTGAGCCTTTCTTTACAGAAGATGTGAAGAAAGATTTGAGCCGAAATTAACCGCTTCCTTCTTCGGCTGTTAAATCAACAATATACTGATGACTAAAAACAAAGTGGTGAACTTTGTTTTTTTATTTGTTCATTTGTTAAAAAAAGAAATCTTGTCGTAATGAGCTGTAGCAGATGTATATAAGAACATGCGTTAAACCCTTATTCTAGCTTATAGTTGAAGAAGTAATTAAGCTTCTGTTATGATAGAAAGAAGAAAGTTATCAATTTTCAGAAAAAGAAGGTGAGAAACTTGGAAGAAGCGCGTATTCAACAAGGAGACTCCTCCTTTGTCATAAATCGACGTAAGATTACTAACGTTAAAAATGAAGAAGGGCAAGTAGTCGTACGTGTGCATGGAGAACTTGATGCAGAAATCTTTGCGAGAGTAGTAATGGGAGCGAAACAGAAAACGAACGATAACTAGTGTAATCATACAGTACGGACGAATGAGAAGTAAAAGTCGTTATCACACCTTTCTTTGAAAAAGATAAAAAAATGATAAACAACATCTATAATCATGTTCCTGATAGTTTCATCTACCTTATCGAAAAGATAAAAATTTGAAGTGGAAAAATGGTGTCATATCAATTACGTTAACACCTACCTTACTGGAAAGATAGAAAATTGCCCGAAGCAACAATTTTGAAGAGTTGCGTCTACATTTACCTTGTCGAAAAGATGAAAATTATGAGTACGTAGGCATTTTTATGCACAGTCATATCACATCTACCTCGCAAACGAGATAAAAAGAATATCGGGTTAGCCCGTATGTCTTTTTTACATTTACCTTATCGAAAAGAGTATAAAAGCAAGCTCCGATACCAGTTATGGAAGCTTGCTTTTTGTTATATTTGGTCTACTAGTATAGAAAGGTCTCCTTCCATTTTGTCGAATTGACGTCAAGAGGTGATACTATGGAAAATCGTATAAAAGGTGGACTATATGGGTTAAGCGTCGGTGATGCATTAGGTTGCACTGTGGAATTTATGATGCCTGAACATATTCAAAAAGTGTTTGGCGTTCACAAAGACATTGCAGGCGGAGGAATCTTTGGATTTGAAAAAGGAGAGGTCACAGACGATACAGATATGGCGTTGTGTGTAGCAAGAGGCATTATCCAAAATCCTGACAACCCAATTGAATCAATAGGAGAAGAGTTCGTTAACTGGGTAGATAGCGACCCGAAAGATGTGGGTATGACCGTGCGTCAATCGGTTATAAACTATATGCACGAAAAGGATTGGGAATTAGCATCTCTTCGCACTCACCAAACCTTGAACGGAAAAAGTGGAGGGAATGGCTCCTTGATGCGTTGTTTACCTATTTCGCTAGCGTATACAAACCTACATCAAATTACCCGCTATTCACACAATCAATCTGTCATGACGCATTATGATAAAGAAGCAGCTCATTGTTGTGCACTTTACAATCAAATTGCGTACTTTCTATTACAGGGATGGACGTTAGAAGATTCACTTAGAAAAGTATTAGAAGGGACCCGCTACTTGTCCTCGATGGACTTAAAACCAAGTGAAAACCCTGACGCCTACGTGGTCAACACATTTAAATGGATGGTGTACACACTGATGCATACCAATAGTTTTGAAGAAGCGGTTGTGTACGCAGTTAACCTTGGTCATGATGCAGATACGCTAGCTTCTGTAGTTGGAGGACTGGCAGGCATACATTATGGGTACGAAAATATTCCGTCGCGTTTCACAGATGTATTGCTCTGTAAAAATGAACTAGATACTATTGCAGAAAGTTTAATAGCTGTACGTCAGAAAAGTTTGTAAACAAAAACGAGTGCAGAGATACCATTTGTAGTGAACGTTGCATTAAAAAAATAATAAGAAAGAAGACCAAAAAGGTCTTCTTTTATGCATCTAGCGGTTTTTGGATAGGGAACTTTTCTTTTAACCAATCTGTAATCATTTCGGCTGTCCATCCTTCAGCTTCATGTAAGCTCACACACTGGTAGAATGTATCTTCTGCAATTTTTTTATATTTTTGTTCAAACGCTTCTTTGTTGGGTTCTGAAATAAAAGGGATAGCACGTCGGAACGTTAACGTGTAATCGTGAGGGTCTTCTTTATCAATTCGAAATTCATTGCTTTCAAATTGGTCGGAAGAGGTATTGTATTCTTCGTCTAATAATGAATTGCGTTGTTCAAAACGACAGCTAAAAGACTCTTGTGCCTTGGTTTCCCGTTTTTCTTCAAACATGTCTGCGTTCAAGTCGAATAACCAGGTTGATAAATCCGCAAATGACGTTCCATTGCTATTTACTGTATGATACTTAGCAAAACGTATGGTTAACACGGTATAAGGCATAACGGACGAAAAATCTATGTTTATACGATTATCTGCAGGCTCAAATTCCTTTACTTCTCCATCTTTTAAAATCGCATATTGCTCAGCTATTTGTTTATCTAAAAAGACGTTTTCAATTCGATAATCCGAATAATCACCTGATGTGACAATATAAATTTTCAAATCCATCCCTCCTTCAAAAGGTAGATAAGTCAAAAAGAGCTACTTTTCATAAAAGCGCTATATAATCATCGTTTTACAGGAAAACATATAAAAATCAAGTGAATGAAAAAATAAATGACAAAAAATTTAATAAAGCAGGTATAATAACACAAAGAAAAAACTTGAAGATAGGATGATAAATAATGACAATATTGGAGACAATCGCCCCAAATCATCGTGAAATTTTAAGAATATTAGTAGACAAAGGATATATAAAGATTCGGTCTAGCTTCTTAGAATTGTTACAGGACCAACAAACATTCTATAAGAAAATATCACCATATGCTGATTACCATGATATGGAAGATGAAGTGTTATTACAATATAACCATGAAGGCGAAACATATGTAGTAGTTGTATACCCCACTAGAGACAAGGAAAGAATGTTTCACTATGTTGTAAAGTCCTATAAAGATTACTATGGAAAAGCAACAAAAAGTCAAAATTTCAGTTCTTGGTTCTCATTGGACAAAGCATGTACTATTATTTTACGAATTGCTCTTTCTCACATAGAAAAAGCTAATGAACTCAAAGAAAACGAGAAAGCAGGAGGTAAAACAGAATGACGACTGAACAATTTAAACAATTGGATGTATACGCCAAGTATGGGTATGTGAAAATTCTTACGCCTTTCTTGTATTTAATAAGTGACCCTCAAAAATTTTACGAAGATGAAAGTTTGGCTCAATCGCAAGTAGCTTTACTTAGACATGCCTATGGTGACCACTTTTGCTACTTATTCGTAACTCGCGGAGAAGAAAAAGGGAAGTTTCGTTATCTTGTAGAGTACTTCATTCGTAAACAAGAAGTCGGAACAATTGTTGAAACTTTTTCGTTGGATGAAGCCTATGAAACCTTTATAAAGTATGTGGACACTCGAATAGAAAAAAATTATCAAAAAATTACAGAATATTTGGATGGGAAAATAGAAAATCGTTCGAAAAAGGAGATAAAAAAATGAAAAAAACAACGGAAATTCGCTTCATTAATGACAGAATAGACGATGAACAAGTGACATATGAAATCGGTGCATGTTGCAAAGCTTTCTACACGGAAGATGAATGGAATCAAGTTTGTGCTCATTTAACTCCCTACCTCATTTATAAAAGTGCGTAAATAAAAAGCGAAACCTTTGTATGAACATTCATACGAAGGTTTTTTCACTATTTTAAATAAAATTCGTTACAATAAAAAAGTCAAAACAAGTAAACTATAAAGGGAGTTTTTAAACTATGGAAGCTATCGTCATTTTTCAAGTAAACGGAATCGAAATCAAAACAATGGGTAAAGGACCTGATATTTCATCTATTCCTGAAGCAGGGAAAAGAAACATGATAGTATTAAATGCTATGAGCAACATCAAAAAAGAGTTAGGTCTTGATTTGTATGAGCTAGATAACAATATTAATAAAAAAGCAGTCGTTGTATATAAGTAATTGCTACACAAACACATCAAAGGAGAAAACACATGGATAACCCTGTTTTTAACGTAAAAGGTCAATACCAAGAAGAGTTAGAAGATGCTCTTGCTTTAGCGTTTAGTGTACTTGGTAGAAGCAAAGCGGACGGATACCGACTCGATAAAAAGAAAGGTCTTGTCTTGTACTGGACGTTATCATCAAGTAAAAAACATGAAGTCATTCCTTTTCCTACTCCTCTCAATGCACATGAAGTATTCAAAAAAGCGATTGAATTTTTCGAAGGCGAATTTGTAAAAGAAATGACGCTTGAAGAATGGGATGATGAAGCGGATGATATGGATGTAGAAGATGAAACTGGATGGAGAATATATACGGAACGTTGGGGAAGAATTGCGGAAGATGATTATGCGTTTTTAGCCATTACACCATCTTTTTGTTGGACAGGAAAATAAGAAAAAAACAACTAAAAAAAGAAAAGCGTCTTATCGTTCCAGATAGGGCGTTTTTGTCATAACTGAACTTTTAAATAAGAGGAAATATGATAAGCGAATACAAGTTAATTAACAGAAAATATGTTTAATAATTTGAAAAACATATTTTTATTGACAAAAATAATACATCGTATAAGATGTATCTTGTTCGATATATCTTATACAGTGTGAAAAAGTGTATGTAAGTAACAGCACGGAAGGAGAGGATGGCATGACAGACCGAAGTGCGTTTGTGAATGAATCAATTGACCTGTTATACCGCTACAAAATGAAAATGTATCAACAAAAAGCGGAAAAACACGGCGTTACGGTTCCTCAAGCAAGGGTCATTGCGGAAGTATTTAAACACAAGACCACTACGATTAAAGACTTAACGTATCAGTTAAAAATGACACAAAGTACCGTTTCAGATGTAGTAGAGCGGTTAGTCAAAAAAGATTTTTTAGTCAAAAAGCCGAGTAACACAGATAAGCGTTCTGTGGACATTTCGTTGTCAGAAGAATTAAGCAAACAAATTGATGAACACTTACCAAAGATTGCTCATGAATCGTTTGCTGAGGTCTTAGACCGTTTATCTCCTGATGAGCAAAAACGAGTAGAAGACGGAATGAAATTACTGATTTCTGCTCTTAAACAAGGAGCGGAAGAAGGGGAAACAGGCGATGAAGAATTTTTTCATACATGGCTCTGTTCCTACAGCGGCTCAAAACAACCATAAACCTTTATAAATTGAATAGGAGGCGGTTACGATAGCTAAGTATCTATACCGATTAGGAAAATGGGCAGTTTCCTATAAAAAAAGCGTGTTGGTAACAGCACTAGCCATATTACTTGTGTTAGGCATATTTGGAGTAAAGCTAGGAGATTCATTTAATGAAGATACCTCTATTCCAAATACACCTGCAGACAAAGCAGGAAAAATGATTAGCAAAGAATTCAAAGTCGCAGAAAAACAGAAAGCGAAAGTCCAAATTGTATTCAAAGCACCAAAGAATAAAACGTTAAATGATGAGAAGGTTGGAGCTGTTATTGCAGATACCTTAAACGAGGTTAAAAAAGACAAGGCAGTCGAAACAGTAGCAACACCTGCTCAATTATATAATGTAAGTCAAGATGGAAAGATTGGGTATGCTGAAGTAACATATAACGTTGTAGCTGACAAAGTTACGGAACGTTCGAAAGAACATGTCTTACATAGTATTAAACAAGCAAGAAAAGCAGGGATTCAAACCGAACTAACGGGTGATGTGGCAATTTCTCCTGCAGATTCTTCTCATACCGCTGAGGTTGCGGGAATTATCGTTGCATTTGTAATTTTAGCTGTGACATTCGGTTCCTTTATCGCCGCAGGTATGCCGATTGTGGCAGCTGTGACAGGACTGGGTATTAGTTTACTTGGTATTGTAATTGGTTCGAACTTTATTGAAATCCAATCAGTTTCGCTTTCACTGGCCGCTATGCTAGGACTTGCAGTAGGAATTGATTATTCATTGTTCATCATGATGCAATTTAAGCATCAGTTTGCAAAGGGATATTCTGTTAAAGAAGCTGTTGCTATCTCTGTTGGTACAGCAGGAAGTGCGGTGGTCTTCGCAGGAATTACCGTTATTATTGGTCTACTGGGACTAGCTGTAACCAAAATTCCATTCTTAACAATGATGGGTGTATCTGCAGCTATTAGTATTTTAACAGCTGTATTGGTATCAATTCTTGTACTGCCCGCTATCCTTGGATTGATTGGTCATAAAATAGGACCATCTAAAGCAAAAAAAGCGAAACAAGGGCGTTCTGAAAACAAAAAAGGTAAAGGTTCAGACGCATGGGGGTTATTTGTCACAAAGCATCCGTTTGTTATGGCTGTATTGTCTATTGCCCTGCTTGTTGTTGTGACTATTCCGTTTTTCCATATGAACCTTGGATTACCGACTGACGGAAATACAAAGGCAACGGATACGACAGAAAGAAAAGCATATGATTTACAAACAGAAGCTTATGGTGAAGGGTTCCATGCTTCATTGGTTGTAGTAGCAAAAACAAATAAAGCAACAAATGAAACTCCGCAAGTTATGAATGAAATTGGACAGGAACTAAGCAAGTTAGCTGATGTAAAAAGCGTAACACCTGCTATGCCTGCTCCTAGCGGAAAGGTCTACATGATTTCTGTTATGCCGAAGACAGGACCAAATGACAAGGAAACGAAAGACCTTGTTAAGCGCATTCGAGCGTATTCAGCGAAAACAGAAAAGAAACATGATGTTGAATTGATGGTTACAGGAACAACAGCGATGAACATTGACGTAACGCAAAAATTAAGTGATGCACTTCCGTTATTTGCAGGCTTAATCGCAGGTTTTGCTTATATCATTTTGGTTCTTGTGTTCAGGTCATTATTGATTCCATTGAAAGCTGTACTTGGATTCTTACTTTCAATGGGTGCAACAATAGGATTCGTCGTATGGATTGTGCAAGATGGGCATTTCTTAGACCTATTTGGTTTTCCAGCTTCAAGTCCTGTACTAGCCTTTCTACCTGTTATTTTAATTGGTATTCTATTTGGTTTAGCAATGGATTATGAAATCTTCTTAGTAAGTAAAATGCGTGAAGTTTATGCACATACAAAAGACCCTCGAAAAGCCATCATTGACGGAATGAGAGAAAGCGGGAAAGTAGTAACCGCAGCAGGACTAATAATGATAGCTGTCTTCATTGGATTTATGATGACACCTGATGCCATGATAAAAGTGATGGGAATGGCATTAGCATTTGGTGTTTTATTTGATGCCTTTATTGTCCGAATGACCATCGTACCTGCCCTTATGACGTTATTAGGAAAATCAGCTTGGTATTTACCAAAATGGTTGGATAAGATTTTGCCAAACGTTGATATTGAAGGCGAAACTATTTTAAAAGAAATTGAACAGAAAGAAAAAGAAGGAAAGAAGTAAGTAAAAGAAGAAGTAAAAAAGCTACGTGAGGGAACATGCTCATGTAGCTTTTCTTTATTGCTTGTTGTTTTGTAAGAGGTGATGATAAACGAACAAATAAAAAGAATCTTTTTTATCATTTTTAGGTTGTGAATTATAATAAAGAAGACGTTACAAAAAGAATAGAAATAATAAACTACTTGAAGAGAGGTAAACTAATGAAAAAAATGGATTCATATGCAGACATGCAAGATAATATTCGCGAAATGGAAAGGATGATTAAAAGTTTAGAAAGCTGTTTAGAGATGAAGCTAATTCAACCTGATATGACGGTGGATGAAGTGATGAATTATTTACAGTCTACGAAACAATCATTAACACAAGTAGCTGAAGGCATGATAGATAAAGTGAAAGACAACTACAAATAAGAGAAATAATAAACAGGAAAAACGAACATAATTAATGTTCGTTTTTTTATTGCCTGAGAGAAAATAAAAAGAATCTTTTTTCACTTTTTTTAAAACCTATCTATACTTAAGAAATAAACTACTACTAATTGGAAGGTGCAATGAAGCATGAGAAAAAATAATACAAATAATGAATGGTTAATCAAAAAGATTAATGACAACAATGAATGGTTAATGAAAAAGACCTTATATTACTCGAAGTATGATAAAAGAGCACTGTGTCTGTTAGGAATATTCTACGTTGGAGCCTGTACATTGGTGATTTACGGGATATTAAGATTAGAAGATTTCTTGCAGATGATGGGTCCATTTGATTAATTAGAAAAATAGCAACCACAGTAGCATTGGAGAAGAGCGTGTCCTTTTCTAGAAAATCTATTTTTTTCACTTTTATCTAATATTTGCTATACTATAGACAATAAAAATTTTGGAAGGGGCAAATAAAGTGGATATTGCTTTCAATACACAAGAGTTTATGAAACTGATTAGCGAACATCCAAGTCAAGCGATAATCCCTGCAATTACATTAGGGTTAATAATTACAGGAATCGTATATGGTTTCGTTGGAATGCGTAGAGAGCGAAAACAAAGCACTAAATAAAAGGAAAAAGTATTTTGATGTCACTTATACAGAAAACTCCCTTTTTATCAGTTATATGAGAAAAAGGGTTTTTGTTGTTGATAATTTACTACTAACCGAAAGAAGGAATATAATATGAACCGAGACGAAGCACGTGCGTATTTTCAAAAAAACGGATTAACCTATCAACTACTAACAGAAGATGACATTAGACGACTGCATGTATATGTAGGATATGCCCTTCAAGATTATTCAATAAACGGAGGCGAACACGCAGTTACTAGAGGAATGTGCGTTAGTAAACTTTACAAAAAAGATATAGATGTGACAGTAGAAAGCGGATTACGCTTCGCTGAAATCCACGTGGACGGAAGTTACTTCAAACGACGTCCTGGCATCACGTTTAACACAGATGGATTTGTTGGCTTTGCAGGAGAGTTTGATGACCAAAACGTTCGACCGCTTTTAGAAGCATTCTGTTCATGGTGTGATGAAGTTAAAGAAGGTAAAAAAATTGCATAAGAAACCAAAAGGAGAGAAAACTATGACATTACCATTAGAGCAAGTATTAGAAATAGCAAAAGAGATAGCAAAAGATGCACACAAAGGGCAAGTAGATAAAGGTGGACATTCATATATTCTACATCCTGAGCGAGTGGCAGCACGTATGGACACGCTTGAAGAAAAGATTGTAGCGTGGCTCCATGATGTTGTAGAAGATTCAAATTGGACATTCGAAGATTTGATTCAAAAAGGTATTCCTTCTTATTTGGTCGAATCGGTTGATGCCATTACAAAACGAGAAGGGGAAGATAAAAATTTGTACCTTTATCGGTTAAGTCAAAACGAAATAGCTTCGCGTGTGAAACGAATTGGAGATATTCAAGAAAACCGTGATTTGTCACGTATTCCTTCGCCAACTAAAAAAGATTATGCTCGTGCTGAAGAATATAAACGACGTGCTGATATTTTAGAAGGAGCGGGAGTAACGTATATCTTCCAAAAAACAAAATCAGGATACAAATGGAAACATGTAAAAAACATATAAAAAACAAGAGTCATGCTCTTGTTTTTTTGTTTAAAACTTGAAAAAAGAATGATATTTACCCTATGATAAAGGTAACGATAGTATGTTAAGGCGAAGTTTCTTCATAAGGCTGAAAAGAAATAGAGAAAGTAGAATCCTTTTTTTGTTGAATGAAAGAAAAGAAGAAGCCTTTCGGACATTTCTGATGTAGAGGGTTTTAATTATTTTCTTTCTTTTCACTCAAGGCGAGTGAAATGATAAACAGAAAGGATGAGAGCCATGTATAAACAACTTAAGACATATGTAGTGATAGGTGCTAGTGTAGCTATGCTTCTCGGTGCGTGTAGTACGTCAGACGATGACACCAAAGGTCAAGTGGTATCATCAGAAAGTGAAAAGCCTGCTATTCACGTAATGATGAATGATAAAGAAGTTAAAGCGGAAACCGCTTCATATGAGTTAAATCTTAAAAACAAAAATCAAGAAAATGAAGGTTCCCCTGTTGACGAATTAGGAAAAGAAATCAAAGCTGAAACAGTGGAACCTGGTTCCCTTATTCAAGTGTATTTCGATAAAAAAAGCGGATTTAATCATGCATTTATTCGTGAGTGGAAAAACCAAGTCGCAACAGACGTCAAAACAGATGATTATCGTTTTCAAGCTCCTGAAGAAGAAGGAGAACATACGTATGAAGTCCTAAGTTACTTTGATAACGGAAATGTACAATACGTATTTAAAATTAATGTCCAAAAAAATAAATAGAAAGAAGGTATACCATGCGAAAACCACGTAAAAAACGTACATCTTATCCTTCCTTATCAACCCAAGCTCAAAAGAAACTGATGAGCTATATACGCTATAACGAGCAACCTATTCAAGGATACCATGTGGAAAAAGTAGAGACTTTGGAGGAAGCAACTCACTGGATGCCACGATTTGACGAGGAGGCAGAGAAATCTTCTGACCATTATGCCATCACACCTTTCCATCTTTATGGATTGTACCGAAATGAATACACCAAACAATACACCATCCAAGATAACAACAAGCAATTCTCCCAAGCATTTTTAGAATACAAAGGCGACTTTGTTGTCGTAACCAAGCGCGTGCGCGCACAGAAAAGGAAGCGATAAAGCGATGAAGCAAACACGAAAACCTAAAAAGACACGCCACCCGCGTATAGGAAGACAAAAGAAGCGACGTATGGCAGGGTTTCATAACTATCAAAAATGGAAAGAAGTGCGAGATTTAACCGCAACCTATCTAACATTAAAAAATGAAGAATATCAAGAAATGATTAGACAGTGTTTGGAAACTCACCAATTTGACGAAGTTACAATAATGAAAAACGATGAAACGTATGATGAAAAAACAACACACTGGCTGTGTTTAGAAAAAGACTCTATCACGGCGAAATATGACGGTGTGACGTACGGAAAGTTATATGAAATCTATTACGACGTTGCAGAAGATGAACATTTTCTAGTCAACGACGAGGGAACTTTTAGCCTTGCCTTCTTAGTAGCAGAAGGGTCATTTGTTAGTGCAAAGCCTATTTCTAATGAAAAATAAATGTACTGAAAAGCGGTTGAATATAATATTCACCGTTTTTCTTTTTCGCTATTTGTTGTTTGAATGAAAGAAAAAAGAGAAGACCAAACCTATGTCCTGAATAAATAGGATTAGCATTTTCATAAATACAAGCGTTATTGCCAATGTTATCCTTTACCTTAATAAGTCTATTTTCCTGTAATTCTATATGATACACTAAATCAGTTGGCAACAGGGAAAAGGAAAGGAAGCTCAGTACGTATGTTAAAACGAAAACGAAGATTCCCATATAAAGAGTACCAGTTTTATGAAAAGGGAAGATTTGCAGATTTTCAAATGTTAAAAGAGAAATTTAATCCTCAAATGATATTAGAGCGAGACGATACTTGTCACATTTACTTAGATACCAAAGGGATTGTTTGTGTAGAAAATAAAGACGGAGGGCTCTATTATATCCGCTATCGTCGAACACCCTATTTAAAAAAGGCATATTCATTGGATGAATTAAGTAAAATGAGAACAATGAAACCTTCAACTATTAAAACGCACGTCGTTTATAACGATGCGCTTCTATATTGTGAGTTTTGAAGTATATAAAAAAGAAATGGATATATTCCATTTCTTTTTTTGTTTTTACGGATTATCTTACTTTACTACCTACAGTAAAAGGTTTAGAATTTACCTAATTGTTTCGCTTCAATAAGCAAAAAGGAATTCACGATAGATTTCGCATCTTTATCAGTGATAACCATCTTTTCTTTTGACATATGGTTGTTTATCCATACGGTCCTGCTATCCCAATCAATTTCCATCGTATAAGGAACCACTTTGTAATCTTTCGTCTCCATCGTATAACCTCATTTCATCATAAAATTTATATAATTAATATACTGATTTCTTTTATTATAACGCTTTCGCAATAAAAAGAATATTAAAAAAGCAAGGGCGTCAATGCCTTTGCTTTTTTTCTTTTATTTGCTTATTTCTCTATCTCGCTCCAACTGTGAATAGCTACATCATAGAGCGAGTTTTGTGTTTCAATATGGTTTCTTATTGTTTCTAAATCGTCAAACGTTTTAATTTGATGAGGAAGAAGTAATGACATAGAACTGAAACCTCTAGAGTGAGCGAATGATACGTAATACGAATGTTCTTTTTGTTCGATTGCTTCTGTTCCGTCTATCTCTATCCAATGGAGTACAACAACATTTTCTGAGTTTGACATTCGTTGAATAGTGGCGGATATATCTAAGATATCTTTGTGTTGTTTTAGTTCTGTGGGATAAGTAGCATTAATGTAACCAAACCCTCTAGAATGTGAATAAAATATGTGGTAATAACGTTCTTTTTGTTCGTTCATTATAATGTCCCCTTTTTCGTAGTGAATGTAATAGATTAGCAGTATCTAAACAGATTAAAATGTTTTTAATTCATCGAGATGCTTCTTGATGAATTGAAGAGTAAACAAACGGGTTTCAAGAGATGGCTTCTCTTCTTCCATGGCTTTCTGTAAAAACTCTTCGAGCGGACTTGTTTCTAAATATGGATTTTCTTTTGTTTTTTGAACATATGTCCATTCTTCTCCGCTTGAATCATTTTTTAATAAGTAACCGCCAAAATATGCAAGAATTTGTTCCATAATTTCAACGGAAGTTCCCCATGCACCTAAGTCTAAGGAGAGTCCTGCTTCTTCAAAATCATTGTGCTCGTTTTCTGCTAATTCAAAAATAGCTATGTTTCGTTTATCTTGGTTAGTATCGACTATAAAAAAATGATGAAACGTTGGCGTTGAAGTCTTTTCAAGTGTTCCTTTTGGATAAAGTTCCTGAAGAACAGAAACAACTGTATCTGCTGAAATGTTTGGTAAAAATGTTTTTGTGTATACGCTCATGTAATGAACATCCTCTCGTTTTTTAGTTAGTGAAATGAATTCGTCTAGTAAAGTATACCGAAAAAAGGTAAATATTTTCAAAAAAACAAATACTTTTGTTTTATAATAAAAAAGAATTAGCCAAAAAACAAACCAAATCAAAGGGAGATTGATGACAATGATAAAACCAAACATTTCACGTTTACCAATTAAGTACGGAGCGTATAGCAAAGACCGTTCGGAGTATCTAGAAAGATTAGCTCAAATGGGTATTACCATTATTGAAGCTGAATACGATGATTTATTTATGCAGGTAGAACTACCGCAAGGATGGAGTCTTGGTGGAGAAGGGTATCAAGAACTATTGTTAGATGACCAAGGACGTGAAAGAGCGAGTTCGTTTGTAAAAACCGCTTTTTGGGACCGAGATGCATTTCTTAGTTTTTCTCGTCGCTTTCAAATCAGTTACGAAGTAAAAGACTATAACGAAGATGACTATAAAGAAAAGCCAAGATATATTAAAGATGGCTATGAAGAAGTGGAAATTACAGTGGAACAATATCAACGCCTTCGTCGAGATGGTGCAGATGGTTACAACCTGGAAAATGCTATTCTTTATGATTGGGGATATGGAGAAGAAGGGGAAGAAGAATACGAAAGAAAAGTGATTGTTCAAAAAGAAAAATGGATTCAGAACCCTGAATACGTTCATATTCCGTGGCATGTGACGCAAGAACTGCCATTTCATTATGAAGTACGTGATTGGGATGGAACAGTATTGTTTGCTTCAGAGTCTCGTCAAACATTTGTTCCTTATCAAGAAGACGACCAAGACCAAAAGATGGCATTCTTTGATAACCGAACAGCGATTGAAAAGCAAGGAAAAGAAGAATGTGCACAATGGTTAACGGAAAACTATCCTGATTGGGAAAATCCACTTGCTTACTGGGACTTAAAAGAAGTAAAAAGAAGTTCAGTAAGTAATAAGTAAGCGACAAATTTCTTATACACTATGATAAAATACAATGAGATACACTAAAGGAGAATAAACAACTATGACAACAAACACAGCACTATTACCAATCCATCATCGTCCAGAAAAATATAAAAACGTTGATTACCTAGAAGCTTTAAAACAAAAAGGGATTGAAATCATTAATCCTAAAGAAAATGACCGTTTTATGAAAGTAGCATTACCTGAGGGTTGGAAAGTGAACGAACATTTATCAATGTTACAATCGCTAGAAGATGAAAAAGGACGTGCACAGGCTGCAATCCCTATCAATTCGTCATCTCCAAATCCGAAAGATACGTATCTATATTTTCTTCCTCGTTTTACAATGAGTGATAGTATCGTAGAAGGAATGCCAGAAGAAAAGAAACACTTATGGAAAGAACGATATGCATATCCATTTCATTATGAAGTAAAAGACGCTCTCAATACCGTAGCGTTCACATCTTCTACATGCCAAATGTCTCTAGCAGAAGAGATTACAAAAGAAAATTTGGCGAAATATGAATGGGAATACGGTGAAGCTGGAGAAAACGCGCGAAAAGAATGCCATGATTGGTTAGATACGAATTATCCTGATTGGAAAAATCCACTGGCGTATTGGGAAGAACCTGTCATAAGCAACTAAATGCATAAAAAAGAACTTGCAAAATTTTGCAGGTTCTTTTTTATTTATTTTCGTTTTTTTCATTTTCTTGTTTCTCTTTTTTATAAAAAGTGTGAATTAAGAAAAAAGTGCCGCTTGCAATAACCATGTTTGAAGAAAATAAAGGTAAGTCTTGTGTAATTAAATAAACAATCGCATGAATGATACTTGTAAGCATCAATGCGTGCAAGTAAGCAAGCGGTAAGCGTGAACTTAACATAAATGTTGGCACCTCTTTTTTAGGATTACAATAAATATCTATCTGCACTTATCATACTATAAAAATATATTTTTTAAAATAATAAATAATATATCTTTTTATCACTTACGTGTTTAAGAGCATGTAAGAGTGTTTGAGATAAAAGTAAAAAAATAGGTAAAAAGTTCGAACCAAAGAGTTGACAGTATTTTAGAAAACTACTAGTATGCGGAAGATTATAAATTACGGAAGGAGGAGTACTCGTGACGTGGATAACCAAAAGTGTTAAACGAAAATTGTACATTTCCTTTATCTCGCTTACGATGATTCCCTTAGTTTTAGGATTTTCAATTGCTCTTCATCAATTTAACAAAGGGTATGATGAAACCAAGCAAGACAAGGTAAAGCAATCTAACCATATTATTGTTTCGTACATTGACCGAAAGAAACAGGATGCTATTGATTTTGCCAAAGAATATGCAAGACAGCCTGATGTTGTATCAGCAGCAAGCACAAGTAGTCGTGTAATTGCTCAAAACAGCATTGTTCCTATTTTTGAAAACGTACAAGCCTTCAAAAGAATAGATGTTTTCACTTTAACAAACGACAAAGGAGATGTTATTGTTCGTTCGTCAGACCTTCAAAAGTATGGGGATAACAAAGGGAACGTAAAAGGGGTTCGAGATGCTTTAAATGGAAAAGACAACTTAGCGTTTGAAACTACTGACAAAGGTGTATCAATTCGTGCTAGTGTTCCTGTAAAAGATGGAGAAACAGTTGTAGGTGTGTTGCAAATTGGATTTTATGTAGACGAAGAAATGGTAAAAGAAATTAAAAGTGCCTTTAACAGTGAAGTGGAGTTCTTCAAAGGAAATGAATTAATGTTTGCTACACAAGGTACTACGAACAAAGCAACTACATTGAATAACGATACCTTCAAACAAGTAAATAAAAAAGAGACTGTTGTACGTGATAAAGGAAATACGCTTGATGTGTATTACCCGATTGGGAATGCGTGGGAGAAAAATGCCATAGGTACCATCCATTACTCACAGGATGTATCTAAAATTAAAAACGCTGAATGGAATGCTACGTTCTCTGTTATCATAGTCGTGTTAGTCTTTTTAATCCTTGTTTTGGTAGTAGGGGCGCTCATAAGTAATCGACTAGTAAAGCCTATTGATAATGTGAAAAAGCGTATTGCGAATTTAGCAAGTAATCATGGGGACTTAACACAACGAATTACGGTAAGAGAAGGGAATCATGATGAAATTGACGAATTGTCCATTGAAGTTAACCGTATGCTAGATAACATGCAATTTTTAATGAAAGACATTAATCAAGCAGCTAAAAGTACCCTGTATACCTCGGAAGAATTAGCATCAGGAAGCGAAGAAATCTTTATGTCCACAAATCAAGTTGCTGAACAGATTCAACGTATCGCAGAAAGCACGGATAACCAAAATGAAAAAGCGGAGCGCGTGTCTCAAGCAACAGGTGAAATGGCGGAAGGAATTATTCAAATTTCAAAAAGTAGTGAACAAATATTAAGTATGTCGAAAACCGCAACACAAGAAGCAAACGAAGGAGAAGCGGTCATTCAAGAATTAAAAGAGAAAATGAAAGTAATTAGTGAAAACAGTAGTGAATCTTCTCAAGCTATTTTACAGCTTAATGAAAAATCCAAAGAAATTGAAGAAATCGTCAATATCATTACAGATATTTCAGGAAAAACGAATTTGTTATCGTTGAATGCTAGTATCGAGGCAGCTCGCGCAGGAGAAGCTGGAAAAGGCTTCGCGGTTGTCGGTGAAGAAGTACGAAAACTTGCCGAACAATCAGCACTTAGTGCAAAACGAATCACACATATTATTCATGAAATCAAAGATGAAACAACCAATGTTGTGGTAAAAATTACGGAAGGAGATGAACACATTAAAGAAGGAGAAGTGGTAGCTCACAAAACAGGCGAACGTTTTAAAGACATTACCCATGTGGTGAACCAAATGGAAGAGAAAATCAATAACTTGGTACTTGCTTCTGCCGTGTTAGCCAAAAATACCGATATGATTGCGGAAACTGCAGGACAGAACCAATCCATTATTCGTGAAAATGCCCTCAATATGCAATCCATCGCAGCGATGACCGAAGAACAAAATGCATCTATGCATGAGATTGTTTCCTCAACGGATTACCTCAATGATTTAGCCAATACCCTAAAAGAGCTCATTTCAAAATTCCGTGTATAAAAGGGAAAACGCGTTTCTGCATGCAGAAGCGTGTTTTTTCATCCAAAAGTGTTAAAAGCTCTTATAATTGAAAAAGAAATGAAATCTAAACAATCAAAAAGGTGGATAAATCATGCAATATTATATTAATGACAAGCAAAAAGAATTCTTAAAAGTGGTACTGAATAATCTCAGTTTGAAAGTATTGGATGAATGTGAAGATGCTGAACAGCTTACGCAAGAATTGAAAGCAAAATTCAACAAAAAGAAGATTGATAAAAAAGCGAAACTACCTTCCGATAGTTTCTATGACAAAGATGGAAAAGAGCTTGGATTTTCTCCGCGCGAAGACAACGGAGCTATTATTGTAAAAACGAACAAAACTCATTTTGTAAACCCTGATAAAGAACCTTTTAGGTATCAATGGAAAATGGATGAGTTTATTCGACTGGTAAACTTCTTGCATAGCTATGCTGTTTTTGTTGGTGAGCAGGATTATGAACCTTACTTTGCTCCTTATAGTGAAGTCATTCATGTTTACAAGGATGGAGTAGAAAGAAGTATAGACATTGAACGTAATAAGTGGAGATACGAGTGCTTTACAGATGATAACCATGATAACCACTGGACTTATTTAACTCCAAGTAACGTTGTTGAAGTGTTGCGTCTACATGTAGGTTATATCTTCTTACAAGAAGATGTAGAAGCGTATCTTTCTGAGCTAGATGAGGATATCCAAGCTAAGTATATCTTTTGGAAAATTAAATATGAAGAAGAGAAACAAGAAAAACAAGGTATATAAAATCAAAAGAGCTGTTACAAACGGCTCTTTTTTGTTTTTTTCTAAACAGATGAACGGTAATTAAAAAAAGAAAGAACGTTGCAGAAATTAAAAAAACCGATAAGATGAAACCAGTGAAAGTAGGTGGGAACATGTTTACCCTTTCGGAATCTATGGCCTGGATGTTTGTAGGTGTATTTAGTCATTTACTTGTAGCGTATGTTCTGTTTTGTGTAAGAACAATTCGTTTGTCTAAACAGCGACCTAAACAAAAAGGAATTTTCAAATGGAAAGTGCGATTCCCTTTGCTGTGGCACATGAGACAAACTCAAAAGAAGAAGTCTTTGCTTCTTGGTTTTGGGACTCTTGTGGCAGGGTTATTTCTTTTCTTTGTTGTTCCTGTCGAAGATGGAGGACTGCTGTTTGCATTGTTGAGCTGTACATATTTATTTGGGAGCTTTATGATAAGCAAAGAGTTTTCGTTGCATTACTATATAGACGGGAACACACTGAATGTGCGCTCTGTTCATAACAAGCCCTATTTACATATACATGAAGAAACTGAGTTAACGTATAATGCTACCATTGAGCGCAAGCACATTGTCCATATTGAAAAAATATATGGAGGCTATGTACTCACTCTTCAAGGGAATCAAAAAACGCTCTTATTAGGGAGCGCAAGGCAGTTAGAAAAATTTCAGCAATGGAGACAAAGAAAAAACACAGTCAAATAAATTTTGAACTGTGTTTTTACATTGCTAATTTATGATACCCCATTTGTTTATACTCTTTTAACAAAATTTTGAACCAAAATGGAAGTTCATCATGAGATAAACACACTTTGTTTCCGTACAGGTATCGTGATTTCTTTAGTTTTAAGGAATGATTATAGCCATAGCGCCAATGAATGCCTCCGTCTGAAAAAAGTGTAATTTCTCCAAATTCTTGATGAAATCCATGGATATAGCGATATTCAAAATTAATTCTTCCCATTTGTTCTGATTTGTTCCATAAAATAGGCTCTTGAGTTTTCATGATTGATAGCTCCTTTTTCCTTTTTTATGTATTCTACTCGAAAAATAATGTTTTCGTTAAAAAGGTCGCTTTTTTTTGGAGCTGTTAGATAATCTTGTTAGCAACAGAATAAGAGCCTACACCTTACTGCTAATCTTCTAGTATCGAAAGGATTAAACAATAGTAAAGTGAAGCACATACATGCGTTCACCTTCTACTAATACATAGTGTTCTGTAAAGCTTCCGTAAAAGGGTTGAACGACGTCTACTCCATATAAAAACAATTCTTCTTTGTCAATGAGACGTTCTAACAAAGTGATGAACTGAATAATAGGCTGATGGAAAAAGGACGAATCTTTTTGAGGATTAAAAGCTTCGGTGGGACGGCAAAACCAATAGTATAAAGGTTCTGTTAAGGATGTAAATGACTTGCGTCCGCATAAGGCTATTTTTTTAGCATTCCCTTGATAGTAAGATTGAATGGTTTCTTCAAATGTTTCCCTTAACTGTAGTTCGTGAAAACGAAAAAAAAGTTTGCATTCATCTGCTTCATTGTCCGCTTCCATTTGGCGTAAAAAACTCTGTATTGCCCGTAACGATTTTTCGCGTTGCATCGGCATCACCTCTATATGTCATTCAAAAACTCTGAGCAAACTCCTATCTAACGACCGAAAATATGTTCGCATAGAGGGGGAGGTAAAATACAAAATCATAGATATATTCGAAGATTACGAAGAAAGAAAAGTAAAAAAGGAAGGAATTCCTTTGTTTTCATAAAAAGAAAATAGAAAGAGACTGAGGTGATAATCGTGTGGAAGAAAAAGCCCCCATCTTGGGCAAACGACATGCGTATTGCAACTGAGTTGGTCATGAATATGAAAGAGAATCAGTTGTATTATAAATTGATAGGTGAAAATGCTGTTCGAAAATCATTTGTCTATGAGGCGAGGTACAAAGGGTACCGAGTTGTCATTGAAGAACGTGCACATCTAACCGAATACCTTATTGAGCACCGAAAGAAAGGCTTGTTATGGAAAAGTATTCACCTCACAGGAACCATAGCGTGGATTGAAAAGCGTGAAGACATACGCTTGCTTGCTAATCATGATATTGCCCGCTATTCCAAAGCTCGTGATATGTTTTCTACTTATTTTTTTCAAAAGTTCACAGATGACCATGATATGTTCATACAAAAAGCTTGGAAAGAGCGTGTGAGTAGGTGTAAAAAAGAATTTTTAAAACCGTGGTTTCCTCATATTGCCTACGTGCGTCGCCATTCATTTCTCTATAAAGCCTATAAAACAATAATTCCTGCTTACGTTCAATTGTATATCCACCGATACAGTTTTGAAGAAGAAGAGCGAAATTATTATATAACGATACTGCCACAAACTGTACTTACATTAATGGAAGAATACGATGCGTTACCAAATGAATATAAAAATCATGACAAAGATATGGAAAATGTGCTTTATATGGTGAGTAAGAAATATCAAGATGCATGTACAAAAATAATAGCTCGTGTATAGCGTGCCTATTTAGATGCTTTTTGAATTATTTCCTACACACATTTCTCTCAAGAATAGTAGTTTAGTTTACACCATGCTCATGTCCATACAAAATATCAGAATATCTCATACTTAATCTAATTTTAACGAAAGGTGTGTATAGAATGCTCATTATTACCATGTTAATGCTAGAAGGAACTTACGAGCTCGTTAAAAATCTAATCATCCCATTTATCCATATGAACCCTGCAGGTTGCGCAAGCTTGTTCCTTCTGACATTGTTAAGCATAGCGGGTGGCAACTTGCTGAAAATGAGGTTTCGTAAACCGAAATCATCTAAAGGTTCAAGTTCTGTCCAAACTAAGCAAGAAAATGAGCTTCATGAATACTTGTTTGAACATGTAGATGAAGCTTTTGGATTACTTGGAGAAGTCAAAGAATCGCTCGCTTCTATCAAATTAAAAAAAGACATAGAGGTGCTGTTAAAACAAATTGAACAGATTCAGGTATACCAAGAACAATTAACAGTAGAAGACAAACACGAATTATACAATCAGTTGTTTAAACCGACTTTCCGCCTTCTGCGTTCTTATCAACAATTGATACCATCTGAACAGCAGGAAGAAGAGGAAAATATTCATCTGCTCCTCATAACAATACATCAACGCCTCGTGCTTCTAAAAGAAAAAGTGAAAAGCGAAACAAAAGCGGACTTTCGTATGCAGATGCGTGTTCTTCAAGAAACATGCAAATGAGAGCAGGTTGCCTAGCAGCCTGTTTTTTTGTATTTAAAAATTAAAAAAGTGAAAAGAATCTTCTGTTCTGTAGACGAACGCGGATGATTTTATAGGCGTAAACTTACAGTGCAAAAAGTGTATTTTTCTGATTGACAAGAAAAGGAAAGCGCATATAGTCAGGGCAAGAACAAAACAAAAAACTGAGAGGATGTTGTATCATGACAAATTTTGATAAAAAAGTAGGAGTAGGTGCTTTTAACAAGCAATTTGGAGAGTATGTGTTTGAAGTAAGTAATGCAGATACATTTGGAGACATTGTTGAATCTCTTAGAGAGATGGCACTTTTTATGGTGGAAAACGAAGTTGAACAAGGGGAAGCATACATACTATCAGCCGCAAAATTCTTCTCCATTCCTGAATCCTATGCATTAGAAATTTTGAATGAATTAGCATACGAATATCAGCTAAATTATGCGTAAGTAAACTGAGAAAGACATTAGATAGTTCCTATCTAACGTCTTTTTTTTATGGGATTTAGCATAAAAAGGAAACCAAAATAAGTACGCGGAATGAATGAAAGAGGAGGTCGAAAATGAGAAAAGAACATAAGCGTTTACTTTTATCTGTAGCTGTGGGTGTGTTGTATATATGGGCGCAACCTAAACGAGTGACTTCAACTGGAAATGAGATGCTTCACTTTCTACGCAATGTCTCTGCTGGAAAACATTACGAAGAAGGAGATTGGTTGTGGAAAACGACTGTGCATCGAACATATACAGAGGGAGAGTTGTGGTATCAGAATCAATGTTATTACCGCATTGTATACCTTGAGAAATCCCGAACTCTTCATGACGAACCGCTTTACCGTGAAAGAATATCGTCTGAGTATTGGAATGCCATTGATAATAAACTCAATCAACTCTTTATACAGGCTTTGCAACGACAGAAGTCGGAAGATAAACAGATTCGTCTATTAAGAGAACAACTAGGGCAAGTCAAAAAAAGAGCGTGGTTAAAGTGATAGGTCTATTTGGTCTTATTTTTGCTGTAGAAGTTGTGTACTACCGACATGTATTTAGTCAGGAGGTGTTTCAGAAAATGAAACGCGGAGGTTTGGACGAACTTGAGAAAATCGCTCTTTATTATGAACGGAATTTTGAATCGTACCCGATGGTTGTATGCAAGCGAAGTGGACATCAAATTGATATTAAAGCCAAAATATACGGAAAAACATTTAAAGTATCCTATCACACAGCTACGCATACTGTTCATTACAGTAAACAAGCCAAAAAGCATCCGATTATGGAAGATGTGGGTCTAGTCGATATGAATGTGTGGGTGCGCCGTATAGCAAGACATTATGCTTCGCTAGTCCAAAAAGGAGAAGTGAAAAATTTAACACCTAAACAAAAGTGGGAAACGTTCTTTTGGGTCATGAGAAGTCATTCGCTTTTGTCAAAGTGGCGTCAACAACCAGGATATGAAGAAAAAATATATCGATGGAAAGGAATTGAACTAACGGTTCACCTCTATCCAAACGGTATTCGAACAGTAAAATTGGTTCAGGAAGGAGAACTTGATTTAAAAGGGGAATATTTGCCTGACGAACAGCGTTTCTACATTAAAACACCGATGGAATCGCCTTCTTTTTTTTATCTTCATGACCAAGTTGTTGCATTCTTTGAAGAGTTTTTAAGCAAAGAAGAGAGTATGCCAAATCAAATACGTATGAATCGTGAAGCACTCGCAACGTTAGAAATATGGAGTGAGAAAGAACGATATCAAGCGGTAAAAGACGAGTTGCTTTTACTAAAAGAAAGATACGAGCAGTTACCAATAGAAGAAGGGAACCATTATTTGGAGCTAAAAGAGTCAATGGCTTTCCTAAAGCGAAAAGCTCGTCTTATTGAAAGTGGAAAAATACAAAAGTTAAGTAAAAAGAAAGAGCCACTGCGTGAAAAGATTCAATTACAAATAGAAAATGACCGTCCACCGCTTTTGTAGAAAATAACTAACTAGATTAAAAGAAAGATAAAATGATAGCAAAGAAATAAAAGGGATATGTGTCAAGTGGGTGTTAATACTGTTAAAAACAAAAACAGACCTAAGTCTGTTTTTGTTTTTAAAATTGTTCCATACGCTTTTCTAACGTTGTTTTCTTTAAATATTCTTCTTTATCAATAAAGGAAATGATGCATAGCACTAAAGCCAAAATTGGAGTGAGATAAAAGCTAGTAGAAGCAAAAATAAAGAAACTTGAAGAGAAATTGAGGATTGCCCAGTTTCCAATCGTTATCATCATCGCGCTTATGGCAATATACAGATTAATAAGTTTAGGAGATTTATCTTGAAAGGAACGACGAATGGACATAACTGAAAGTGCAGGTGTAATGAAGAAAAATAGAAAAACGAATTTAGCTAACAGAGATACAGGAATGTGCAATCCGATTTTATCTACTTTCACATTGGAAAACAGTGTATCAAAAGAAGAAGGAGACACGTTCAATTTGAAAGGAGAAACGCTTGTCGTTAGCGTTGAATAGTAAGGAACAAAAAAGAAAAGGATGAGAAGAAAAGGGATAATAATTTTCATCCATCGAATGACCATAAACACCACTCCTTTTTTTCATAAAATAGTGGGAAACAGCTAGATTGTCAATGAAAAACTTGTTTTTCCTCATGTTCAATATGGGAATAAGTGGGCATTGCGCAAAAGGATAGAAATTGGTAGACTAAGTTAGCGGATATAACCGCCATAGAGCGTGCATCAGGCGAAAGACTCCTTTTCGATAATTGCCAATTACCTGATGCACACAAAAAATCTCGTGCCATTGGTACGAGATTTTTTGTTTAGTCTGCGTCACAAAACATGACAGTATTAAATTGATGAGTCGGAAATTCAACAAATTCAACAGTTGAACCGCTGTTGCCAACATATATTTCTTTTACGGTCAGGATGGTTCCTTTTTCGAATAATCTTTGGGCTATTTCACGTTCGATTAGATATCCATTTGCATCTAAAAAGATAACTTTACGACCATAAGGTGGAATATCTGATTCATATCGTGAGCCAAACTCTCCATACATATCTAGCCCGCCAACAATACTCATTGAATATTTTTTTGTATTGCTCATATCGTCCCTCTTTTCTATATCTTCATATTATCATGCTACAGGATTGGTGTCGCCTATTAAGCAAACAACAAATTGAATGTGCAAAAAAGCCACAAGATACGCTCTTGTGGCTTTTTTGGTTGCTTACTCTTGGTTTGCTTCGATGTATTTAATTACGTCGCCAACAGTTTGCATGCCTTCTGCATCTTCGTCTGCGATTTCGATATCAAACGTTTCTTCTAATTCCATGATTAGTTCTACTGTATCTAATGAATCTGCGCCTAAATCATCTTTGAAAGATGCTTCCACAGTAATTTCTTCTTTTTCTACACCTAAACGGTCTACGATTACTTCTTGTACTTTTTCTAAAATTGTGCTCATAAAATCCTCCTGAAATTTCATATAATATATGTTTTTCGTACATTTTTTATGTACAAATACATTGTACTAGAGCTTTCCTCAAAAAGAAAGGTTGCAAAGAGGTTTTCTTTTTTTCTCTCCGAAAAAAAATATCAGGGGGTTGAGTGAATGGATATATGGTTAAAAATACCTTTCTTTGTGTTTTCGGGAATGGCAGTACTGAAATACTTAGAAAGGGCATTAATTGTTAAACAACCGAAGGTAGAAAAAAAGATACTGTTTGTCCAAGGAAAGTATTCGTTATGGAAAGTAACGGGTTTTTCCATCTTAACAGGGGTTATCTTTTTTACCATTCAGCCTGATGTCATGACAGTCGGAATGGCGTTTTTTAAATTGTCACTCGTATGTTCGATTTTTTTCTTGGATTCAATGATGAAACCAAAGCTCTATATTACTGATAAACGAATGTACGTGGTGGAGCGTTTCCAAAACAAACGATTCGTTCATATTAAAGAGTTGAATACAGAAAACATATATAACGTCAAAGCAAGCATGGACCGCTATGGTGTTTATTACCTTTACTACTACGGAGATGACAATCAAGAAAACCAAATGGAACTTCATATCCCAAAACAAGAAGAACGAGATGTATTTAAAAGTGTAATGAAACAACGAATGAATATTAATATTCTTCGAGAACTAGAACATGAGCATGACCATGTTCCATCTAATTCCACAGGCATTGACCGCTTTTCCAAAGGTTTTATTTGGTTAGCGTTCATTACAATGATTGTGGCAATTCGTTATGCCTTTAAAGCGCAGCACACTATGTTAAACGAAGCAGAGACAGTCGTTTCCTACGCGATGACAAGCTTGTTTATCCCGCTTTCTTTGTACTTCTTTTCGTATTTCTTTATGTTAACAAGTGGCGTGATGAAAAAAATGAAAGTTATCAGTGTAAAAATGGTGGCATTTCATTTACTAATTGCAAGTTCTACTGTTCCGTTTTATTACCTTATCCAAAAGGGCGCACAAACCAAAGACGAGTTCATTAAAAACCAATTAAATGGAGTATTTGTTTTTGCGCTTATTATTCTAGCTAGTGTGGTACTGGGCATTGTGTTTAAAACATGGTCCGAACGAAAAGTATCACAACAAAAAAATATCCGTCAACGTGTGTAAGAAAAGGTTGTTGTTCTAGTCTATGTACTAGGGTGACAACTTTTCTTATTTATGGGAAAATAAAGAAAGTTACATATAGGAGGTAAAGAAATGAATATAGCAATGGGCTTATGGGTTGCAGGGATATCCGTCATTATTATAGTGTCGAGTATCAAAATAAATAAAAAGAAGAAGAAATGGATACGAGTAGGATTTCTTATGCTTGGCATTCTTTTGCTTTGCATTAGTGGGTGTTTGTTAACGGGATTATATGACCCGTACAGCTCTCATTTGTGATAGAACGAATACAAATTAAAATAAAAGTTCCAAAAAAGAAAAGCGAGTGTCGTTTGTTGAGTTAAATAAGGGAATAATATATAATAATTCCATATTATGAGAATAGTAAGGAGAAAAAATGGGGATTACATCATTCGGATTAATTTTATTTATCTTGTTTATTGCAGGTATTGCATGGTTAGTTTATCGAAGAAGATATAAACTTTTGCTGTTTTCAGCAGGGATTCCTATTCTTATAATAGGTGTGCTCATCACTATCTTATTCTACCAACCGAAACCTGATGATTTAGCTATTACCATAACAAAAGAAGGAAATCATTACACAGCAAATGGGAAATGGCAAAAACCGCTCGATTATTATCGTTTTTCGACCGATTATCTTATCTTCACTCTGCCAACAGGAGAAGAAGTAACAAACGTGAAGCGTCCTCGTTATAAAGATATTCGAGAGATGGATAACGAAGCAATCCAAAAAGATATGCTAAAATGGTTTGACAAGAAACCACCTGAAGATAAACATCTGCAAATAGTAGATATTGAGACAAGTAAACACTTTACATTTTCATTTGAATTACCTAAAGGTGTTTCGCTTGAAGATGTAGATATTTCGTACGTACATGCGCGTTCTGAACCAATGGACAGCATTATATACTGGGAGAAAAAAATAAAAAATAAATAAAAAGCAAAAAACACGCATTTACCTATATTACGGTAGATGCGTGTTTTAGTTTACGACATTAATGAATGTCCTTCTTTTTGAAACGACCGCCTCGTACTTCGGCTATATCGGCTACTGCTAAAAAGGCTGAAGAATCAATGTCATCGACAATTTCTTTTAATTTTGCTTCTTCTAATCGTGTAACGATGCAAAAGATAACTTTTTTATCTTCGCCTGAATAAGCGCCTTCACCGTGGAAGTAAGTAACCCCGCGACCAAGTCTTGCTAAAATGGCATCGCCAATTTCTTTGTTTTTATCACTGATAATCCATGCAGACTTAGACTCGTCCATTCCTTCAATGACGATGTCCATTGTTTTGAATGCAATAACATAAGCTAACACAGAGTACATCGCTCTGTCCCATCCAAAAACAAATCCACCGAATGCAAAGATGAATAAGTTTAAAAACATCACGAATTCGCCAACGGAAAACGGTAGTTTCTTTGTTACTAAGATAGCTAGAATTTCAGTGCCATCTAGTGAGCCCCCGTAACGAATGACGAGCCCTACGCCAATTCCTAATAAAATTCCACCAAAGAAGGTAGCTAACAGCATATCATTTGTAAAAGCCTGCACGTGGTGGAGCAATGAAGTAGAAACGGAAAGAGTGATAATCCCTAGTAGAGTGGAGTAAGCGAAGGTTTTACCAATCTGTTTGTAACCTAGAAAGAAGAAGGGGAGATTTAAGATGAAAAGGAAAATTCCTAAATTCCATCCCAGTAGATGAGATAAGATAATGGAGATACCGACAATGCCACCATCCATAACGGAGTTCGGTATTAAAAAGACTTCTAAACTAACTGCCATTAAAATGGCGCCAATCAGTACAAACAAAATACGGAAACATATTCGTTTGATAGATACCTTACGAGGGGGTATCGGAATGTTTGGTGTTGCGTTTGTTTTTTCAGCGTTCAATATACATCACCTCTTTCCTATTTCATTGTGAAAAAAGAACAAAATTCCTTTTTATTTTCATTTTTTAGTCCTGTTCTCGTAGATACTTAAGAACAGGACGTAAAATTAAGAAGAAGATGAAATTCGAAATGACTGCTTCCATGTAAAAGTTGAAAAAATAAACAAGACAGTGCAAACCAAACTTACAACTAGAAATCCGTGGGAGAAAACGTACAGAGACCCTCCAATTATTGAACCAACTGAAATACCAAGATTCATAGTTGCATTGGTTAAAGAAGAGACAGTTCCTCTTGCACTAGGAATAATGCCTTGTAAGGTTGACATCATGAGCGGTAAAATCATACCCGCTAAGAAAAAAATGAAAAATAAGATACATTCTACGTACATAATAGAATGAATAACTGTGATAAGGGCGTACAAACACGCTATTCCAATTAATCCTGCTAATAAAGCACGTTGTGTGCCTATCTTTTGAACCACACGAGAACCTTGGGTACTCCCAATCAAGTTTCCAAAGCCGATAGCAAACATTGAAGCGCCTATCTGTGTCACATTAAAAGAATAGCCATCCGCCAACCATGTTCCTATAAGTGAAAAAGCAGTGAAGTTAGCTAGTTGAAATAATAAATAAGAAAACAATGTAATGAGTAGTATTTTGTTTGTTAAAACAGTTGAATATGAGTGAGAAAAGTAACTGAAAAATGACATTGAATTATTGTGTTGATTAGGTAAAGAAGGAATAGTCATATAAATAAGTACAACTAATAGAAAAGAAGCAATACCCAAAAATAAAAAGGGTGCTGACCAATGAATACCTGCTAGTAATCCTCCAAATGGAAGACCGAGCATTTGAGAAAGAGCTAAGCCTGCAGTCGCATATCCCATGTTTTTAACGATTTTCTCTTTTGGTGAAATAAGTGGTATGCTTGCCCAAACTTGAGGCGTTAAAAAGGAAGCGCTTATGCCTGATAAAAATCGTAACAAAACCATTAAGAAAAACGTATGAGCAAATGCGCACAGAATCGTTAATATAGCAAATGCAAGCATACCTGTCATCATAACTTTTTTTCTGTCTAGCTTATCAGAAAGGGGTCCTGCAATTAAAGCGAACCCTGCATAGCCAATGGCATACGAGCTAACAATCCAAGTGGCTTGATTCGAATGAATATGATACAGAGATGATAGAGTGGGTAACAAAGGTGACACCATAAAAGTATCCATTCCAATTACAAACATAATAATAAAAAACGTGAACATGCTTTTTTTCATTGTAAACACTCCTTATATATGAAAGTTTTATAACTTTGAAACTAATAGAGAAAAAGGAAGACTCTACATTATAGAGTCTCAAGAAAAGACGGAAGAAATTGTTTAAATGTCTCGTAATTAATTTGTACATATTTACTCGTTGAATCTTTTCTAGTTGTTGTTAGCCCTGCTTCGCGTAAAGTTTTAAAGTGATACGATGCTGTTGCTTTGTGTAATTTACAGTGTTCGCCTACCTCTCCGCAACTCATCTCTTTTCCACTCTTTTTTAAAATACGCAGGATTTCAAGTCTTGATTCATCTGCAAGAGCCTTAAAAATTTGAATACGTTGTGCATCATCTGAATTTGAAAGTTTAGTAATCATAAAACTATTATACTTTAATTTCTTAAAAAGGCAATAATCACCTTCTATTTTTTTGTTTATTTTTTAACAATGAGAATCGATACAAGTTTAATTGTTTAGACCTGTGCCATGTCTCTATGAGCCTGCGCCTATTTTATAAATCAGGATGAAAAACCGAAAAATCAAACTCTTCATCTTCTCCGAATTTAAAGTCAATTTGGTCTTTTATAAAAGGCAAGTCAAAGAAATTTTCCACGCCTGTTGGACACTCCACATCATAATGCTTTCCTTTGTAATAAATCCACTGATGGTGACTAAAACTTTCTTGGCTCATAGCATCAAGTCGAATAGGTGAAGGAGACCCGTATTTAAGTAAAGCTTTTTCGTCCCATTGTTTGGATTCCGAAAAATAAAAATCATCTATTGTTCCGCCAAAGAAGTGATGAAGACCAAGTAATTCGCATGGTTCGCTAAAACGATATTTAACTTCTTCTGAAAAGCGGATGCCCGCTAAAAGAATAATTTGTCTTGGAGTGTCTTCGAGCCCTATCTCAATCCGTTCGTCGCGATACTCTTTTATTAATGTCGTTAACTCTTTTTCCACTGCGCTTCCTCCTTTATATCCAAAATTATATTCTTTTGAACATTTCTGTGTTTTCATATGATGTGCGGATGCATTAAAACTACCGTCCATTATAAAGGGTTTGAAAGTGGAAGTAAAAAGCCTATATACCTAAAAAAACACCTTCTTAGTAGAAGGTGCTTTTGTTAATTATAAATCAGGATGAAAAAACCAAGAATCATCAGGTCGGTTATATTCTTCGTCAATTTATTCTTTTATGAATGGAAGGTCAACTATATGTTTCGTATAATTGCTCTTTTATGAATGGAAGGTCGAATAAATTTTCCACACCTGTCGGACATTCCGCGTCGTAATGTTTTCCATTGTAATAAATCCACCATTGGTGACAAAAATATTTTTCACCCATAACATCAAGCCGAATAGGTGAAGGGGAACCATATTTAAGCAAAGTTTCTTCATCCCATTGTTTGGATTCGGAAAAGAAAAAGTCATCTAATGTTCCGCCAAAAAAGTGATGCATGCCAAGTAATTCACATGGTTCGCTAAAACGTTCTTTGACGTCTGTATAAAAAGAATTAAATGCTGAAAGGTTAATTTGCCTTGGATATTTTGTAAACCTATATTTAGTATACTCGTCAAAAACCTCTTTTATCAATGCGGTTAACTCTTCTTCCACTGCGACTCCTCCTTTATATCCAAAATCATATTCTTTTGAACATTTCTGTGTTTTCATATGATGTGCGGATGCATTAAAACTACCGTCTATTATAAGGGGTTTGAAAATAGAAGTAAAAAGCCTATATACCTAAAAAAGCACCTTCTACTAAGAAGGTGCTTTTGTTAAGGAACTCATTTATTTATGATTTGATGTAATTCATCAATTGGAACTTATCGTTTATTTTCTTTAAAACTTTTATCACGATATGGATGATAGCTACTGCAATAAGACCGACTACTGTTCCTAATCCAATTCCAATTAAAGCTCGTGTTGCTGAAATAAAGACTGGTGTGTGTAAATGAGTAAATGTGTTCATAATTGAAATTTGACCAATGACTGCGATTGGTAATAACCATTTCACAAAGGCATGGCGTTTCCAGTACACTAAAATGACAATTAGAAGCGGGTGAGCAAATAGGAATTCTTTTGTGCGAGGACGAACACCTAATGAATGTTGTAAGAACTCACGGAACTGAGCTTCAAATGGTAACATGGTACCACCATTACCTGTACGAGATAAGTAGTACATACCTAGTGCGCCTACAAATACAACTAAGATGACGTGGTACACTTTAATCGGTTGACGTACAAAATTCCATAAAAGAGAAAATGGTAGTTTCCCTAGAGAACAGAACATCAACAAGAATAAAGCGACAATTGGAATTAAGTGAGCAATGGCTACACCGTGGAACTGTTCAACATACAAGATATATTCTGTTGAAGCAAATGTACTCGTCAATGCAATGGCGCTAAATAACGTCGCTACCGAAGAGATAATGAATAATACAACGCTTTGGATAAGACCCACATTTCGTTTTTCAAACGTGCGATACAACAAGCTACCTACTAAGATAGGTACTAAAATCGCAAACGTAAGTGGAAGCAAAATCCATAGATAACGAGAAGCAGCTATCGCAGTTGCGCCCATTACTACATAAGAAGCAACTAAGCTTACCCATGCATAACGCATTGGGAAGAATAAAGACATTAAGTAAGCAAACACAAGACCTGTTAATACAACGAAAGACCCTTTTGAAATAGTTTGCCAAACGGAATGTTCAGTAGAAAAAGGTTTTGCTACCCCGAAGTGATAGCCTTTTTCTTTTAAGTGAGCGGTTGTTTTATCAACAACGTCTTGCAATTTTGTAACAGATTCAAATGGATTATTTGTCGCACTAGGTGATAATTCAAAGTACATCATGCGCATATTTCGCTCGTCAATTGCCTTTGTTAAGCGTTCTTCTAATACAGGGACGCTGTTATTGGGAGACATTAACTCAGCTGCTGATAGAATATGTGTACGAACAGCATTGTAGTTTGAATCACGTAAAAGGGTTTGAATGCCTTTTTGTTGAGGATTTGGTGCAAAGATTTCTTGATATACAAACGGTTGTTTCTTCCACAGAGGCATAAATGTTGAAAGGTTGTTTGGATAGCCTAATACTTCAGGACCATCAAACATCACTTTTGATAAAACGCCGTCTTTTTTCCAATCTTTGATAACATCAAGCGCCATATCTTGGTTGTCTTTCGTCAGATTAGGAACGAGTGTAATTAAATTAAATCCATACGACTTTAGTAACGCAATGTCGCTATCAAGTGGTTGGAAGCGTTTCTTGTATAAATCAGCCGAAGATGATTTTACTTCGTAATATGTAGCATCATTTAACTGATGTTTACTAACTTCTTTTTTTGTAAATGATGATTTCATGATTTTGTTGATTTCTTTGTTGTATTTTGTGTTTAACACTAATACATATTGAGACTCAGGGTCGACGGTAAATGCGTCTGTTGAGCCAAACTGTTTGGCTTTTAATTGCTTTCCGTTTAACACAGATACCATTCCGCGTTGTTCAAGCGTGTAAAATGAATTAAACGGAACACTGATGGAGGTAACGTCCATCTTTTTTAATTCTTTCAGTGTTTGTTTCAGTGTCTTGGTTGATTTCTCTGCACTATTGCTCACACTTAAAATGGAATCAAATCCGACTGTCATTTCGACCGTCTGACTACTTGTTTCTAGCTGATGTTTATGAAAAGCACCTGGAAGTGTAAGAAGTACACATAGTGCCATCAACAACGCCCATATTTTTCGCATAACAATCTCCTTTTTTCCCAAAAAGAAAGCCCCAAATGTTATTTGGAGCTTTTCGTGGTAAACATTCGGGTTAGTTTTGATAATATCGTTAAAATTGGCTGATGCTTTGAGTTTAACAGACCTACATACTCTGCCAAAGCTTCGATGACAAAAAGTATGATAATAATTGTCGAAAGTGATAACCACAATGCACTTTGACTTAGAAAAATTGCTAAACAAGCAAAGATAAAGCTAATTAAGTAGATAATTAGTACAGCGTTGCGATGTGTTAATCCCAGTGATAATAATCGGTGATGTAAGTGATTTTTATCTGCAATGGAAATAGGTTGATGGTTTAACTTACGGCGAATAATTGCATAAAACGTATCCGCAATTGGAATGCCTAGAATGAAGATAGGAACGATGAAGGAAAGAAGCGTAGCTTGTTTTAAATCTAAAAGTGAAATGGTGGATAAGGCAAATCCTAAAAACAGAGCGCCTGTGTCTCCCATGAAAATTTTAGCGGGATGAAAATTGTGCTTTAAAAACCCAAGAATCGAACCGATTAAAACAAGTGCAATAAAAGCGGTCATGATATTTCCAAGTAAAAATGAAATGGCACATGTCGCAAAGGCAGCAATGGCTGATACGCCACTTGCAAGACCGTCTAATCCATCAATTAAATTAATCGCGTTGGTTACACCTAGTATCCATAAAAGAGTAATAGGGATTCCCCAGTATCCAATGTTAATCATGTGGTCTGTGAAAGGGATAGTAATAAACTCTACTCGGAGTCCTAAGTACATTGCGATGCAAGCAGCTATGATTTGTCCAATTAATTTGTTTCTAGCTGATAACTCAAAGCGGTCATCAAGCATACCTGTAAGTACGATTACTCCGCCACCAAAAATCATGGTATAACCAACGTTAGTGGCAACTACATCTGTAAAAATAACCGCAAGACCATACGTTAAACAAAAGGCGAGATAAATGGCAAGGCCGCCCATCCTTGGCATGGGTTTTACATGCACTTTTCGGGCGTTAGGCTTATCTACTGCTTTCACTAAAAAAGCGAACCACCGAACAGGGTAGGTCAAGAGAAAGCTTAAGATAATGGCGCCAACAAAGCCATATATAAAATAAGTTTGCATTAATACACCTACACTTCCACTAAAAAAGTAAGGAAAAAACTCCCTTTACATGCTTTTTCGTTTTTCTTTCATAACCTCTATTAAAAAGCGAGGAATATCGAGTTGTCGTTTCCAACGGGTGGGTTGAGAGAGAAGTCGCCATGCCCATTCTAAGTTTAATTTTTGAAAGAAAACTGGGGCGCGTTTTACGGTTCCTGAGAGGACATCGATAACACCACCGCACCCAATCAATACTTTGGCACGAAGGTCGTTTTTATAAGTAGAAATGAATTCTTCTTGACGAGGACTTCCAAATCCAACAAGTATCATGTCGGGTTGTAGGGTAGAGATGGTTTTGACAATTTCAGCTTCAGTATCGCTTCCTGATTGAAAATAACCATGGTGATAGCCGACAACATCAATATGAGGATATTGTTCTTGAACGTTCTTGGCAGCAACTGAAACAGATTCTTCTTTTGCACCTAAAAGAAAGAGTGTGGTACTTTTCTTTTCTTCTCCACGTTTTGTCCATATGCCTTTAATTAAATCGGCACCTGCGACGCGTTCAGGGATGCCTTGTTTTAAAATACGTGAGCCGATAACGACGCCAATACCGTCAGCTGTTACCATGTCCGATTCTTTAATGAGTACACGAAACTTTCGATTTCTTTTTGCATTCATCACAATTTCGGGGTTAGCGGTCACGATATGAAAGGGCGTAGTTGCTGTTTCTAAATGTTGGTCTACAGCATCGATTGCTTCTTTCATTGTTTTGGTTGAAAACGGAACACCTAAAATGGTTGCCATATGAAACCTCCGAGATTTTTTTACAGAAACTAGAATGCTTCTGTCATTCGTCTTTTTCTTTTCATAGAAAAAAAATCTCGTTTTTCCTTTTTGAAAACGGCAACTATTTTTCTTATGAGCAAGAAAAACAGTTGCCGTTAGCAAAGGGAAGTTTCATAAAAAGAACTTAGCGCTTTGAAGGGGTAGAAAAATGTACATCAATAGCATTCAGCGGAATATCAAGTAGGCGTTGAACTTCTTCTCGAATACTGTGTAATTTTTCTTGTTCGTTATCCAAGTGATTCATAGTTTCATAAATCACGCCTAATGTTTGATTGGCGTTAAACGATTCAACGGTTGCAATTGGTGTTTGTTTGTATAGAGAAAGGAAAGCATCAATTTTGGGGTCATAGGATAATCCGACAAATGGAATGTTTTGGCTAGCAGCGAAAATTAATGCATGGAGACGCATTCCGTACACCATAGAGCTTTGCTGAATGCAGGCAAACATTTGCTCAAGTGATAATGGTTCTTCGCACGTGTATAAAAGAGGGTTTTCAATGGACGTTTGAACAGTTTGTGCAAATGTAGTGTCTGAAGGTTGGTGAAAAGGAAGTAAAAGGACAGGAATACCTTTATCATTTAGTGTGCGAATGATTTCTTGGTAGTAAGGAATAAGTTGCTCATCGTTGTGCCATGAACGAAGGGAAAATACAATCGGCTTTTTGTGTAAAAATGATTCGAGAGAAGAGGGTAGGGTGGGTTTATCCATTAGTTCAAATTGAAGAACAGGGTCAACGGTTACATCAATCTCTTTTTTTACGCCACAAGCGCGTAATAGGGATTTTGAATCGTCATCTCGTACAGATAAGTAAGTAGCACGATTTAATAAAGAACCTGTTAAACGACGTAGCCCTTTTCTTTGAAGAGGTCCGATGCCTTGAGCAAAAACAAAAACAGGTTTCTTTAAGAAAAAAGCGATTTGCATAATGCCTAGATAATAAATTGAATTTTGAGCACTTGTAACGTCTTGTAAGAGGCTTCCTCCTCCTGAAATCAATCCATCTGAACGTTTAATCGCTGAAAATATCTCTTTTAGCTTCATACGGTGAACGGATTCAACCCCGTAAAGAGAAGATGTTTTAGCGGGATTCGCGGATAGAACAATAGGTTCATATCCTCTTTTGCGAATTTGCTGAATTACAGTAAATAAAATGGCTTCGTCTCCTGCATTATCGAAACCAAAGAAACCTGATAACACTAATTTTTTCATAGCTACTCCTCATTTCTGTTAAGCAAACAAAAAAAGAGCTGCCTCTTTTTTTGTTTCTTTTTCTATTAGTTAGCAGGCGATGTCTCGCCTTGCACATTTACATCTTTTTGAATTTCTGCAAGGTCTTTGTTGTTGCTTACGTCCGTTAAAATTTGTTCAACGTTTGGACCAAAATCGTCGATATTGAAGGTGACGCGTTTTTGTTTGTAATGTACAACAATACTCGGGTCTCCTTTTTTTCCTTCTATTTTTACGTTGCTTATCACTAATTCGTAAGAACCGTCGTCGTGATGGATAACGTCTGCGTTTGCTAACTCAGAATCTAATGTTTTTTCAACAGCATAACGAGTCACTTGTTTGGCATCTTTTATTTTTTCTTGTGCTTTGTAGTAAATGTCCTGAGGTGAATACTCAAGAGCACCGATAATCACAACGCAGGCAAGGATACATACAATCGCGGTATTAATTTTAGCTCGGATAATGGATAACAAAATAACAAACAGTAAAATACCAAAACAAATGCTGTTAGAATCAAATTGCAAAATTCCATAGTAAATCCCTTTTAAAAAATCCATTTTTGTTCTCCTTTCTATTATAAAAAAACAGTATACGTTTCCTAAGGCTCGTATAATTTTTTTTGTATTATAAAAGAAAATAGCCAAAAAGACACAAAAAGCGAGAGAAAATTCTCTCGCTTAAGCTTACTAAACTAGTTTGTGAAGCTTTTTTTTCTACTTATGGTCATTTAGCAAGAGGACCATAAATAACAGGTTTTGACCAGTTGAATTTCCAATAGTGGAAGTCTTTGCTGTGGTCGTGGAAACAGATGCTACGTCCATTGTTTGTTACTTGAAAGTCAGCGTTAACCCATTCGCCAAAACGACTGAATGCATCGCTGTCAGAGTAACAGTGATTTTTGTAATCATCTTGGATGACCCATTCGCCATTTACTACGGTATTCGTGTAAACAGCTCCTTTAGCTTGCGCTTCGGATTCACCTTTCCATGGCTCACGTGGAACTTGACCGCTGTTATCTTCTTTTCCTTGCCATTCGCCTCCATTATCATGTTGGTAAGCGTACACTTGTTTTTCTTCTGCTTTGATTTCAAATGTGTGAGTACCTGGGTTTTTAAATGTAATACGTTCAGATTTAGTAGGGAAGCTATTTAAGTCATTGACAGAGCTTTGAGCTGTTGTCGCTTTTGGTAAGTAGAAGAAGATTTGACGACAAGGGTCAATGCCTGCAAAGCTTTGCGTTCCGCCTACATCAAGCTGATTATTGTCAAAGCAACGGTTATCATCAACATCATAATATACTTTTCCGCTTGCTTCAGGGATGACGCTACCTGTTGGGTCTTTTACATTAATCGTAAAGGTAACCTCTGTTGGCAACATACGACCTCGGTACAAGAAATGATAGAACTCATGTGGTCCTGCTGTATATGGACCTGTTAAGTTCGGAATATCCGTTTTCTTGTTCGGATAGAAGATATATGAGTTATCGTCTCCTTGTTTTGTTGGGTCTTCGTTTAATGCATATGTTTGATATAACCCGTCTGCATCAAGGTTCGTTACATCATAAGATGGAAGTGGAGTTGGTAGTAAACGATACATTACGAAGAAGAACGTTCCTTGACCTTTTTCTGTTTCGGTTGATGGGAAGTTTGGTGTTTGTCCGACACAGAATTTACTTACACTTTTATCACCTTTAACGATGTTAATTTGGTCAGCATCGATGGTTTTACAATCTACGTTATTAGGCGTGAATGGAAGGACCATAAAGTCGAAGCTATCTTTGTTGTTATCGTAGTTGGTTTCACCTGGATAGTTCGGAATGCTAATTTCTGCTTTGTAACGACCTAACGGAAGATTAATAGATGGAACATCTCCGTACTTTTTGGTATTGATGTCAACGTTCGGTACGTTTACAACAACAGATGTTTTGCCACCGCCAAAGTCTGCGTATTTACCTGTATCTTGGTTTAAGATACGAACAGTAAGTGGTACATTGTCATGTTTTTTTGGATAAGCATTATTTAAAGAATAACGAAGAGTAATGGTGCTACCTGCTTCGTAGCTTTCTTCACCTGTAATGCCAACAGATACATCTCCGTTTGCAATCACTTGGAATGAAACGGTGTCACAGTTATCGCTTGTAGATGATTCTACTTTACCTGTTACACTACTTCTGTAAACAGGAATACATACAACTGCTTTGTAATCAGTTCCTGGTTCGTACACAGCATCTTTAGAGCTGAAGGAAATCTCTTTGTTTCCTTTCTTAGCAATGTCGCTGTATGTGTATGACGTTGTTTCTAATAAATTGGAGCCTTTGTAGATTTTAACTACGGCTTTACCATTATTTGCTCTTACGTCTGCATCACTAGCGGATGATTCGTAACGTGCATGGTTGCTTTCTGTCGTCGGTGGAGCGTCAATAGCTTCTTTCACAAATTCATTTGATACAGTGAACGTTCCTGTTACATCATCACCAGTTTTGAATTTCGTTGTGCTAGGAGATAACGCTACAGATGCGTTGTTTTCAGAGCTTACAGTTACACTAGATGTACAGTTGTTGTTACCACCTTTGTTCCATAGGTCTTCTAAGATTTTTTCATCAGAGACAATGTTATAGTAGAACTCATGCTCGCCTGCAGCAGGAAGTGTTAAGCGTTCTTCATTTCCTGTTTTAGTATTGATTCCTGTACTTAAATTTAAATCAATAGTCGTTCCGACTCGGGCTTCAAATGGTTTCTTATATTGTGTGCCGTCTTTAAATCCGAAATAAATGGTTCCTGAGAAGAATCGGTCTTTGTTGTTTCCAGTAGTTTTAACAGAAATCGGAACACTTGTAACATCTTCGCCTTCAAATTTGTTTTCTGATTGTACATTTGCATTGTTATAACAAGTAAAGTCATGCCAATCGAATGGTTCTTTTTCAGGTAGAATAGGGAAGGTTGCGTAACAATATCCATACGAACAAAAATCATTCATACGATAAAGAGTAAAGTAACCACCTGAATATCCGCTTGGAATGGCTCCAAGGGCAGCGTATTGGTGTAATCGATTATTTCCATATCCATAATAAACACTATCGTTTTTAAGAATCCAAGGGCGTTTATCGACTTCATTACCTTCTATAAAGTTTCCGCGTCCCTCGTTTCGGTCAGGATACTGTGTATCAAGCGCTCCTCCGAAAATATATGTTTTGTAATCTGTAATACGATTTGTTGGGTCAGGAAAATAATTTTTGTGTAAAGCGCTTTTTGCTTTAGCAGCTAGATTAGGATGTTTCGTCTCATCCCATGGGTACATCGCAAATTCTTTTGTTGTTAACCATTCAGCTCCACGGGTTAAATCATCTCGGAAACGAATATCTTGATAACGTGTACCGTTTGGCGATAATCCTGCAAAACGATAAAGCTTCTGAGAGCTTGAATAGTTGGAATCAGGGTCTGTATGATTCACTGCAACATCTTCCCATGTTCCGTATACCACGTTGTAAGGTGGTCCTTCAAATAACGCTTGGTTAATACATAATTGTTTGGATTGATAAGCATCTGTGTTTCCTTTGTTGAAGTATTTACACATTTGAATGTTGCTATCAATCTTGCTTAATGCCTCCACATACTTTTCAAAATTATAGTTGGGTGGCTTGTCTCCTGAACTGGCAGCAGATGCGTGATTGCCAACTGCTAACACGACGAGACATGTAACAATAAAACTAAGAATTTTCTTTGTGGTCATGGTTCATCACCCCCTCTTTCTAAAGATATAAACCGTAAACACAACTACAACTAGAACAATAAAGCCTATCATAATGTAAAAACTGACGGGTTCGTTTTCTTTGTCAACGACGCTTTTTTTAGGCGTTTTTCCGACTGCTTTTGCATCTTTGTCCATCGCCTCTAGCTGTTCTTTTGGGATGTCGCTTCGAATCACGTCAATTTCTTTTCCGTAATCCACATAATCAAATTCATCAGCTGATGCGTATACTTTTTCTTTATCGGCAGAACTCATATCGGCTATTAGTTTTAGCTGATTGTCTGCATATTGGTTAGCTTCTTGTACGTCTTGTTGGAATGCATCGTTGTAAGAGTTACTAACGTGAATAGTTGCATCAGGGTAGTCATTTAAATACGTACCATTTAATTCGCTTAATTTTTTTTCAGTTTTAAAATAGCGGTACGCTGTTGTTAATTCTTTTTTTGCTTCAAGTAATGGGTTATCTGTGTTTTTTACTTTTTGATAAATTTCATCAGGTAAATAAATATTGTAATACACTAACTCTTTGGTGTCCTTATCCTCGTAGTGACGATAGATTTGTCCTTGGGCACCGAAATCTTTGAATTCTTCGTCTTTTAAAATCAATGTTTTGTTGGATGCGGCGAATGCTGTTGTTGAACAGATGGAAATGCCAATCATGAGTAGAAATAAGATAAACATAGACATTTTTTTCATCGTAATCACCTCTTCTTCGAAATATTAATAGAAAAAAAGAAAAACACAAGTAAAAAAAAGTAGAATATACGGCAAAAAACCGCTAGAAATCTAGCGGTTTCGTTTTCGAACAGATTGGAGTTTATGCACCCCGAAAAGAGGGGAGAGTTTAAAGGTTTATGCGTAATCCAAAAACAATTGGATGAACTTTTCATTGTTTGTCATGCAATCTGTTTTTAATATATTTCGTTCAGGCAAGATAAAAACAGTAAATTTCTTTATGCTGTCTAGAAAAGAGTCTACACGTTCTTTTTCAATTAATACAAGGGTATTCCCAATATTAATGCTATAGCCTGCTTCATTTTCTTTTAATAATGTGCGTAATTCTTTTGACCATGTATCAAGCATGGCAAAAGCTGTTTTTGTGCTTAAATCGTCAACGTTCGCAAAACGCGCAACAAGTAAAATAGGAACATACTTGGTTGTTTGAATGCTCGTTTCAAGCATTTCTTTAATACCGCCGATATCTTGTTCAAACATGTTTTTCGCCTCCTCTTGATGGAATCGTTTGGTACGATATCTATTTATACAACAATAATGTTCCTTTTCTTTGTTAAGGTTCGAGAGTTTTGTGGTTCGTATGACGAAAAAATAATTCGCGTATGGTGTCTTTGCTATAGGAATGGGAAAGTTCGTTTACACCGTGACGCAGGAGGTCATGCATAGAATGACGACTTTTATCCTGTTGACTAAACAAGATAACGGGACCGTCATATAAACCCTTTATGCACGCAAGGACATCATAATCCCGTTGTTGTAAGACATCGTATTCCATAAATACAAGGGAAGGGCTTAGTGTTTTAAGAGCGTATTCAATTCGACTAGCTAAATGGGCGTCTAAAGAGTAAGGGCTCATAGATGGAATTAGCCCTTTTCTATAATAGTAGGATAATCTCATTAAATCGAGCTGTTTGAAATCGTGTTGCACATTACTTAATTCTTCATTTGGGTAACACAATTGAAGTGTGTGACACGTAGATACATCCTTTAGAGAAAGATGTGTTAAAACAGAAAAAAAGTTACTTAAAGATAGACACAATACGTTTTTTGTCATAAAAATCCTCCTGATAGGAAAAAGTGCATCGTGTTGAATATTTAGTAGAAGGAGGAGAACAAATGATACATTGGGTACTCGAATTAACCGAGGTGATGAAAGCTCATACGTCCATTTTTGTGGCTCTCGGCATATGGGTAGTTGCGTATCTCTTACTTGATTATGGATTAAAGCTTTCGACCTTCAAGCAAAAAGATAAGCGCAAACGTATTAACGTACGGTTAGACGCTTTAAAAGAGCCATATCGTTTAAAAGAAGAAGTTCAACGTGAGGAAAGCCAATCATTAGAAAAAAACAATGAGTTTTTCGCAAAATGGGATAATTTTGTTCATAATAAAGAAAAATGGAATAGTTTTAAACAAACCTTTGGAAATATGCTGATTCGTAATAAAATGGTAGAAGCATTGCGTTTTGAAAAAGCATTACCGAATGAAGATATTCTTTTTATTCAAAGTGAAAGTCGAAAAATTATTAAGGAAGAAAAAAGTCTAGCAGGGATTGCCGTGTTTAACTTTGTGTTGCGTGTGTTTATCTTTGTTATCTTACTTCGTAGCTTTCATGAGATTCCCGCTATTGACCATACGCAGACCTTAGTTTTTACTACTGTTATTGTATCGTTTTTAGGAACGCTGACAAGAAAAACGTTTCTTCTTTTCTTTGTCGTTGCTGTCCTTGCGATGATAGGATACCAGTATTTAAACGGCGCACAACTCACATTTATTTTGATATATTGGGTAATTAAATCACTTATTTTCCGTACAAAGCAGATACACAGTTGGATGAAAAAAACCAAAAATGAGGAAGTGGACGCATAATGTTACATGTATCCTTTACGGGGCACCGTCCCAAAGAATTATATGTAGGAACATATACCAAAGCTGATTTAATTAAAGCGACCTATAATGCCATTAAAAAGCTAATTGAAGAAGAAGGTGCTACGGACTTTTATTCAGGTGGTGCAATTGGTTTTGACCAAATTGCCTTTATGTGTGTACATTGGTTGAAGAAAACGTATACGCATATTAAAAATCACTTGGTTGTTCCATTTTTGAAACAAGATAAAATGTGGAAACCTGAACAAAAAGCTTTTTATGCACAGATGAAGGAATGGGCGGACGACGTTATCTATGTAGATACACTTGCTGACTATCAACCTACATTCTCTCATAAAGTAGGAGAATACAGTGGTATTAAAATGCAATTGCGCAATGAATATATGGTAGACCATAGTCATGTATTGTTGGCCGCCTATAATGGAAGCGAGAAAAGCGGAACGACTAACTGCTTAGACTATGCCAAAGGGAAGAAAAAAGACGTCAGATGGATAGACTTACATGATGATTTGAAGGTTAAAAAGATGGCGTAAATATAAATATAAAAGAGCCTGTATCAACGATTACTCAGTAATTGAAGATACAGGCTCTTATTTTTAGTATTTAATTTTGGTTATCTGTCTTTAACGTAATGTCAGTCTTGTATATCGTTTAACAATAATTATTGAACAGGCGTGGTTGGGACAATTTTAGTATCTAGTAAGGGTTGGAGATTGGAAAGAGGAATCACTTTTTTAGTAGCATCAAAAGCGGGAATCGTAGTCGTTGGTTTGGTGTTAAATGACGTAACAGCGTGGTAGGTCGCGAGTTTTTGTAGACGGTGTGTCGTTGTGTTGTTCATATTCATAACTGCTTTCATTTCAATTGATACAGGTTGTTTTTCTTTATTAATGATGACGTCTAATTGAACATTAGACCATGTTACGCTCACAGGGGAAGATACATCTGCTAAATAAAAAGAAGGAGTATCGTCTTTTTTCTTTGAAAGTGTCATCCATTTTTTAAATTGTGTGTCTGATAACGTAATAGAAATATGACCATACTCTCCTTGCTTTTTCTTTTCGTACGAAAAAGCGGAAGCAGGCAGGCTCTTAGCAAGTTGTACGTATTGTTCTTTCGTAATGTGATTATCAAAAAGAGAAGAATTAGAAGGAGCAGAAAGATATGTTTGTTGAAGTTGCTCGATTAAAAAAGTGGAGGAAGTAGCAATATCGCTTTGAACGGAAGTTTCATCAGACGTTGTATCCTCTTGGGTTAACAGCGTAGATAGAGGAGAAACTACGTCGCTCACGTCCTTACCATTTATATAAGTAGTGCTTGTTTTTTTATCTGTGTATGTTGTAAGTGAAAACGGGATGCTTTGTTCATGAATAGGAAGTTCGGTTTGCATTTGTTGAGATGACCATTGTTTTGTAGAGTCATAAATGGTATGCATCGTAAATGGAATGGTTTTGCTTTCTGACGAAGAAAACAAGGCAAGAGCAGGGTTAATTGATGCAATTGATTTCTCTAAAACAAGAGAACCTGTCGTGGAGGTTTCCACTTGATGTGCTGAAGCAAAAAAGTCGGTTAAACTTTTTGAACTCAAAGCGGTTGGTTCTTCTTTCGGCTGGCATGCAGCTAAACTTACGGTCATGCCAGCTACAACTAGCCATATAGACCATTTCTTTTTCATATCAGTTCACTCCCTTGAAACAAAAAGACATTGTATCGTTCGTTTACCTTCCTTAAAATCCTCTGAGCGCTATAGGGTCTATCAGTTTCAAATAGTGAAATATCGTAGAAAAAGAGATTCATGGTAAGAGTAAGAGAGAAAAGTGGTTGTGTTTTAGCATTCCTTGGCTATAATCGAAGCGAAAAAAACAAACTCTTATGAGGAGGAAACATAATTATGAACACAGCTTCAACAAACAATCAAACCATAGAAGGCATGAAACTTATGCAAGGAAAGGCGGATGAATACATTCGAACGCTTCAAAGCAAATTCCATGAAACCAATCACAAATCACTTTTTTGGAATCTATATATTTGGTTCCCTTTATTGCAACTTGCTTCGTTCTTTAATTTATTAAAACAAGCAAGAGGATTTGACCTTAAAAAAGTCATTGGCTGGTTGACAACAAGCGCATTTTTTGGTGTTAGTCTATCTGATTTTTTTGGTGTAGAATGGGTAGTAATAAAGTTGAAAGAATTTCATATGTCGCATATTAACTGGGCATTTGTTGGTTGCTTATTATTTGTTTTTTGGTATGTCGTAACTCTTAAAAATCTTCATTTAGCGATACTTAACTTTGAAAGTCGTTATTTCTTGTACCAAGCATACCGTAAATATGATAGCGCTCACGCTGTTTTTGGACCACTAGTAGAAGCTTCAGCGGATTACAATCATTTATTTCAGGATGTAGCGCAACAACTTGAAGAAGGTAATGGTGAAGCAAGTATGTGGAAAGAAAAATGTGTAGAAGCACATGAGCGTATGGAACAGTATCAAGAAAAAATCACGTGGTTAAATAAAACAGCACGTGTCATTGACAAAAGACGCACACGTCAAATTGCCAAACGCAATATTTTGCTTCAAACAGCGGTTGGTTTAAATCGTAAGTTAGTAGAAGCAGTCGTGGAGCATCAAAATATTCATTATCGTCACTTGGATTTTATGGGTTCATCATTTATTGTGTACCGAAAAGTAAAAAATGAATTAGTACACCAATGGAGTCAAGGAATCATTACGTACGACAAGAAAATTGGATTAGCGAAAAAGAATAATTTCTTTGTTCGTGTTCAAGAATCACAAGGATTGTATGTAAATGACCGTGCAGATAAATGGATGGGACTATGTGTAACTGTCGGAAACGCTCAATACGTTGTAGCTTACGAGAAAAACGACATGGTTCAAATTCATAACAGTATTAATAGTGAAGAAGTTGTAGTAACTGTTGGTGCCATTCTTAGTCAAATCAAAGCGTAACAGGAGGATAAATATGTCCAAAAAAGAGTTAAAAAGTTTATTGGAACGATTAGAAGAAGAGGAAAAAGAAGAACTTCTCTTTATTTCTATCAAGAAAAAAGAAATGGAAAAAGTAGCAAACGAAGCGTTAAATCATATTAAATAAGTCAGTAAAGAGAGAAAAAGACAATCTTATAACAGATTGTCTTTTTGACTCTTTTGTCCAAATTGGTCTGCAATATCATTCATTTCTTGCAGTAAAGAGCGGACTTCCTCATCATCTTTTCGGTCGTATTCTTCCATATCCGCTAATAAAGTGTCTAGTTTTTGTTGATATTGACGAAAAAATGCTTGCTTTTCTTGCTTGTTCATTGGTTTTTTTAACTTTTGTTCTAATTCTTCTTGCAGGGTTTCTGCTTCTTTTATCCATTTGTCTTCATTCTCATGTTCCATGGGTATCATCTCACTTTGTTAAGTAGTAAAGTAACGTTTGAATATCAAAATTTAAGGGGTATCATCAGGGGAAATATTATTCATTATCTCACGTATTTTTTGCATATGAAGGGCTCGTTTTTTACGATATGCCTCGTCTTGAGCTTTTATTTCTTGTTCGAGGACATCCATGTGTTGTTTATAATTCTTTAGCCATTTCTGTCTTTCCTCGGATGATTTTGTGGTATCCATAGCATTGTCAAAGGAAGATTGAGCGTCAGATAAGGCGCGTTTAATCGTGTTTTTATCATGTTTTTCCACGTTTTCACCTCGCTTATGTTATTGACCACATTTAAAGAAACCAAAGCTGATTTCAACTACTTCGTGCTCATTATATGACATACCTGCTATTTTATGAAAAAGGTAAAAATAAAAACGAGACTGTTAGTTAAAGATGAAAAAAAGATAGCAGGGATAATCCATCCTTACTATCTTTACTGTTGAATTTTATGTCTTTAAGATAACGCCTCGTTTTATTATCCCATTGTCAAAATGCTAAGTTGGAAAGCGAATCTAATTACAGCAGGAACCACACACAAAAGGCTCGTTGGCAAAATTGTAAATAACGCTACTTTATAAAGAACTTCGACTTTGGCGTAAAAAGCGCTTTCAGATAAGCGAGGTTGATACAAATGAAGAAAACTAAGTATGAAACAAATTAGTGAAAAACTTCCGCCTGCTATTGCTAAAAGGCAAGGGATTGTGTCTTCCGTTAGAAGAAACCAATACATATCTGCATTCCACAAGACGAATGAAAACAGGGTCAAAAAGGGTATCAATAATAAGTAGGATGCTACGCGTTTAAATTTTGCTTCATAATCTTCTATCGTTGAAATTTCAGACACTTTATAAGGAATATTCATAGGTTCACCTCCGTTTTCACTTATTTTTTGAGTTGTAATATAAAAAACCTTTGTTTTTTATATTTTTAATTCGCTCTATTGATTAATAAAAATAAAAAAGATATAATAATAGATGTTATCGAGGTAATCGCGCGGAAACGTGAGGAAAGTCCGCACTCGCCCAAACTGCGATGTTTGGAGTTTGTATGCTAAAGCTAACAACTTTAGGCACATGTGAATGTGACGGCAGAAAAATCACCTAAGGCGGTTGCTAAGGTGTAGTATTCTTGAAAGTGCCACAGTGACGAAGCTTTATTCGAAAGGGTAAAGGTGGAACGAGGTAAACCCCATATGCGAGCAACCCAAAATAGGTAGGGGCATTTTTGGAACGGGAAATGAACGGTTCCAAGAGACAAGGAAACTTGTAGACAGATGATTACCCCTTCGGTGTGAGGAGACATCCGTTTGAAACACAAAGGACAGAATGCGGCTTATTAGATAACAGGGAAGAACTTGCCTCGTGTAAGTTCTTTTTGTCTGTTTTTACATGCTTTTTCAGTATATAAGAGCGAAAACGAGAGTTCAATTTTTTTAATGAGTAAAACGTATTTTATGTTTTAACTAAACTATGTGCTAAATAAAAACAGATAAACCTACGTAGCAAGTAAGTAGAAAAAGGGAACGTTCGTTTTACTTACTAATACAAAGAGATGTAAAAACAGTCTATAACCCCAAATGAGGTGTTAAAATGAAAACAAAAATAATGGGATGGCTCATTGCGTTAACAGTTCTAACGGCTATCGTCTACTTATTTGCCAGCGCGTATGAGAAAAATAAAATTTTTCCTGATACGATTATAAAAATAAACGAAGACGTGAAGTATTCCGATTTGTCCATTGACCAAAAAAGTAAAATATCTTTTCCTTATAAAGGGAAGATTCATTATTTTCTTCCTGTAGGAAGTCCCTTGAAGCATGAAGGGTATGTATATGCCTTTAAATTTATTGCAAATTCATCTAAATGGAAAGTAGATGTACTAAAGAAAACAAAAAATGGATACGTGATTCAATCGGATGAAGATAAAGGGTTTTTAATTGAAAGTCTAAAGGAAATTGGTGAGTTTGGTTACAGCGGGTACATGGTTCCCACAAATTTAAATGGAACGTTAACTATAACCTTTAAATCAGAAGATTCCTTTTATTATTTAAATGACTTACATAAAAAACGACGATGGAAAGATGCGTACCGCTATATGTATAATGTTAATTTAAACGAAAAAGCGAAGTAAGAGCGGGCAATGCAAAGCGTCAGTAAAATTAATTTATATCTTTTCAATTGTAATGTAGAAATAAAGAAGCACAGGAATACTATAAGATTCCTGTGCTTCTTTATTTGTGTTACGTTAAGAATTTCTTTTCATTTCTTCCTCAAAGTGTTTGTTTACTACATCCAACACATTTTTCGTAAAATTTCCTTCAAGTAAATCTAGTTGATATTGTTGAATGTCGCCTGCTTCTACTTTCTTTTGCATGTTCGTTAAAATAAAGTCCAATTCAGCCTCTAAATTGACACCTTTCATCGTCTTGCACCTCGCGATAGTAAATGTATATCTATCTATTATAAATGACGTGCTAGCAAAGAGAGTGCATCATTGCCATCTTTCTTTAATATAGAAAGGCTTTTTTAGTGTTTTTTTATAACAAAGAAAAAGAGGAGGGGAAGAGATGAAAACAAGAATAATAACAGGCGTACTATTAGGGATAGCCATGATAGGGAGCCTGTGGGTACATGAGCTTGCATGGACATGGCTTGCAGCTTTATTTATGGTTATCGGATTAAGCGAATTTTTTCGTATTATTGGCATATCGCCATTGGCTAGTATTAGCTGGATAAGCTATGTGTTTGCAATGGTTGTCCTATTTGAGAATGTACCTATTGTTGTGATAAATGCATTGGCGTTGTTAATTGGATTCTTATATTTCTTACGTCAAAAACATATTACGAGTGTGAACCAGTTAGCTCTATACGTCTTTTCATTTTTTTACATAGTTATTGGGTTTGACTTGAGTGTGCATTATGTGGAGGTCTTTGGAAAGAACTTCTTGATGTATTTAATTGTACTTATTTGGCTTAGCGATACGGCAGCGTACTTCGTTGGTCGTTTCTTTGGAAAACACAAAATGGCACCTGTTTTAAGTCCCAAAAAGACATATGAAGGACTAGCAGGTGGAGTTGTATTTACAATTCTTTTCTCTTATTTACTAACTCAATGGATAGACATCGACTTAACGGTTGTTCAGAGCCTTGTAATGGGCTGTTTCGTGTCGTTAATCGCACCTCTTGGAGATTTGTTTGAATCAGCGATAAAACGTCATTTTAATGTAAAAGATTCAGGTTCATTTCTTCCAGGGCACGGAGGCATTCTAGACCGTTTTGATTCCTTTTTATTCGTGATGCTCTTTTTCCAATTGGTTGATTTGTTTTTTTAATAATAACAAACCAACTGTTAGGAATTAGCTAAGAATAAGAGAGACCTTATGCCTGTTTGTGGTTTCGATAAAAAAGTTAGCTTTTTCTGCTTTTTTTACCTACTCTTGTACTTTTAATCTATAATAATTTGTATAACAACACACAAAGGAGAACGATTATGTTAGGACTTTTTTCATCAGCACCAAGCAAAAGTGAATTAAAGAGAAACTACAAATACCTTGAAAAACTTATACGCAAGGGAAGAGAAGTAGGATATAGAGAAGAGTTAAATATAGGAAGCCAGTGCACGATGTACAGAAAAATTACGCAACATGCACCTAACGGCTATAAACCAAAACACTTAGGTTATGAAGAAAGCATTGTAGACGGGAACGCGGTTATTAAGCCGTGTGAATTTGAAGGATTTCAAATTCACATATCTTTTTCTAAAGTTCCGTTTTTAGAAAAGTATAGAGATGGACTATTTAAAAAGAGAAATTATCCTCTGTATTGGAGCTTTTTGACTGTGTACAATACAGAATTTAAATATAACTTTAATGACATCGTGTATAAAGACCATAATGGAAGTCCTTTGCTTCAAAAATGGAACTGTAGAGTCTATGATTGCGGAGATGTCTATGTGATAAATCATGGCGCTAGCGAAATGAAAGAAAATATAATGGTTGTTATTAAAAAAGCAAAGAAATAAATTGTGCAAAGCTCGTTTTACGGGCTTTTTTTTATTGGATTACATAGAAACGACTTAGAAAAATGGGCATCGCTAATTACTCTCTAGAATTTTCACAAAAACCAAAAAATGGTTTTATACTGTAAGAAACACTATACAACTAACAAGGGAGTACGATAAAAATGGCAAAAGTACAAACACTTCAAAAAAGTAAAAAAGAATTAGTGAAAGACGCATACGAACGCAAAGGGATTTCGGAGCTTTTAGCAGAGGTAAAAGTACCGATGGATGATAGCAAATCTCGTTCAAAGCTAGTATCAAGTCTTATCACGAAGGTGAAAGCTAAATTCAAAAAAGATTTTGAAGCATTACCAAGAGAAGAAAAAATGACCTACTTTACTCAGATTACACAATTCCCTGTGCAGCAAGTGACACTTAGTGAATATGTTCCATTTGAAAAAGGAAAACACGAGTACTTCACGCGTTTACTAAAAGGAACACTGGTGAAACCTGTATCGAATCCCGATATTGTACAAGTGACAATCAAGAGCGGGGAAGACGAACGTATAGGGTACAGTGTACTAAATGGAGATATTGAAAAAAAACGTCATCGCGGTTCATGGTGTTTTAAAAGGGATGAAGATAAACATGGTAGTTTCTTTCTAATTGATATTCCTACATTAATTGCAGAAACAATTGTAGCTCAATCGGTAGCATCTTTTTATGAAAAACAAAGACCTGATGTAATTAAAGAATTGTTCGTGGAATATTATTTAGAAAAATATTCAAGTTTTTCGCTTCCTGTTCCGAAAAGTGAAGCCTTTAAACATGAGTTTAAAGCTATTGCAAGAAAAAAAGGAGCGACCTTGGTTGTAACATCTGAAAGTAGTTCAGTGGAAGGCTATCGTCATATTTTTATGAAAAAGCCTATTTTGAAAATCGGTTCAATTTGGGGAATTGACAACGACCAATATCTGCTTGTAATGATTCGGGAGTTTTTGACACAGTCTCGCTATGCAATAAATCAAGCCGCGCGTATTTACGATGAACGTGGTGATTCAGCAAGAGCGTATGAAACCAAACAACATATTAATCCATCTCAGCTTAAACGTATGAATGACAATGCGTTTTTAGATGTCTTCAACTTTGTAGAATTAGATAACGATGTGGATTTAAAGTTATTTTCAGATGCTGAAGAAAACTTTGTTGAACTTCAAAAACTTGTGACGCTTCCAAGCGGAGGAGAGTTTCGTGTCAAAAAGTTAGGAAGACATCGCGTAAACGGTGCTTTTTATCCAACAATTAACAACTTATTATTAAGCTTAAAAGAACCTAGTGCTTTTATGCACGAAGCATTCCATGCGATGGATAATCAACTCGGGAAGAAGCGAGGCGATATGTGGTACAGTGAAGGGCTTGAGTTTCGAACAATTATCACTGCCTACAAGGAACGGGTAGAGAAAGCAGTCAACAAACTGCCTGAAAGCAATGAATTCCGTAAACAATGGAACGGGAAGAGTAAGTTTAGCAAAAGCTATTACTTTGACCCTTGTGAAATTTTTGCTCGCTCAGGTGAAGTTTGGATGACAACGTTGGATTTACCTGAAAATTCGTTATTCCGTACAAAAGAAGAATTATTTGATAAAGAGCATGAAGGGGCTATTTTCCCATTCGATGAAGAATACTTAGCGTTAATTAAACCATTCTTTGAAGATGTATTCCGACAAGTAAAAGAAATTGAAGATGCAAAACCAAAGAGAAAAAAGAGAGAGAAAAAGAAAGAGGAAGAGAAACCAAAACCAAAAACAAAATCAAAGCCGAAAGCAAAGACGGAAACAAAAACAAAAACAACTGCTGAACAAAAGAAGAGAAAAACTACAAGAGTAGCATCTAAGCCTGTGGCTGATAAACAGATTGCCGATGACGAAGGTGCACCAAATACGCCTTTTGTTGAGAAACAGTTAACATTTTCATTGTTTTAAAAAAGATAGCATTTAAAAAACAAAAGAAGGACTTCTGTCCTTCTTTTTTTCACGCCAAAAAACTTGAAGCTCTCTTGTTTTCTCGTAAAATGCCTAGAAAAAAGGAGTGAAAAAGCGGTGAAACGAGCGCTTGTATTTTGGAGTTCATTGTTTATCTTTGTGTTTTTAAATGTATGTGTAGCCAATCTGTTTGTTTCTTTTAATATCTATACGTATTCCGTCGTTGCATTAGGGTTTAGTTTGCTGTTTGCGGGACTAAGCATGCACATTATTTATACGAGACGTAAAAAGTGGTACCGTTTTGTATTATACATGGAAGCGTACTTAGTCGTTAGTTTGCTTGTTGCAACTTATCTCTAACAAAAAAAGAAGCGAGGTAAAAATCGATGTATTCGCAGAAAACAACTTTGACATGTGCTCAGGGTTGTTTTTTATGGAATAAAAAGAAGATTTGGTGAAAAAACGGTGAAAAACCTAATTGGAATACCAATCGAATTTCTGAATGAAAGACAACTGAATAAAGCTCGTCGTTCCCTTTGAACGATAGACATTCTAGCGCCTAAGAGTAGTTAAACAGCGAAGAAGCGTGTCCAAAATTTTAAAAAGGGAGAGATGAGATGAAAAAGAGATGGGTCGTCCTGTTAATGGGTCTTTTTTTATGTTTGTCGACGCAGAGTGCCTTTGCTGAGACCACTAAAGACCAAGAAAAACAAAAAGGAAAAAAAGAACTGTATTTGGTCGAATTTAATAAGACCAATCAAAAAGCCAATCAACAAAACTTTACAAATACGCATGCAACAGTTGAAAAACAATTTAAATATTTAAACTTAACCACGGTTTACCTAACGGAGCAACAAGCAAAAGCTTTAAAGAAAAATCCAACTATTAAACGGATTATTAAAGATGTTCCCATTAATGCTGAACCAGATACTGTATTGCCACCTGATGGCATTGAACATATGACTATCAATGATGTATATGAAGATAATCCAACATGGGCATATGATGCTACAAATGTGGATGAAAGTTTGACAGGTCAATCGATTAAAGTTGGCGTATTTGATATGTATCCTGTAATGCAAAGTAATGAATATCGACTTAACTTTGAAGAAAGTGCCACATGCAATAATAACAATTGCGATAAATTGGACCCTCTTGAGTTAGCCGAAGAAGACAAGGATAAAGATTTGGAACATGAAGCCCCTACATCAGGTCATGGAACAGAAGTAGCAAGTGTTATTGGTTCAATTAGACATACTGAAACCAAGGTTAGTGGTATTTCCCCAAGTGTTACCTTGTATTCGTTAACTCCATGCAAAAGTGGTTCGCATTGTGACTTGAATGCATATGCAACAGTTCTTGAATATGCAATTGAACATAAATTCGATGTACTTAATATGAGTTTTCACGTTGACCCAATAGATTCAGATACATTAGATTTTTTAAATAGTAAATTAACAGAAACATACGAACAAGGTGTATACCTTGTTGCATCAGCTGGAAATGAACCTATACATGATGGTAAAGATTTTACAGTTCGAAAGTTTCCAGGTGCGCATCCGCTTGTTACAACAGTATCAGCTGTTTATCAGAGTAAATTAAATGGAGAATTTTATTTTCCTGATTTCTACGATAAAGATGGTAATTATATAGGGTGGGCAAGAGGTGAAGAAGTTGATATTACGGCGCCTGGTGTAAACGTTGCTACCACATCTTTTAAAACTAATGACAAAAATGAAATTATTCCTGTTCACCGATTGGTAGATGGCACGTCGTTATCTTCTCCAATTGTTTCAGGTCTTGTTGCGCTTATAAAAGAAAAGTTTCCAAACTACACAAATGATGATATTTATGCCATGTTAATGTTAAATACAAAAGAACTTCCGCTTTATGGGGAATTATGGAACAAAAAAACAGGATACGGATTAGCACAAGGAACCTTTACAAACACTTTAAACAAGCGGAATTCAACTGTTCATTTAAATGAGGATAAAACAGTATACAGTGTACCAAAACTAGGTAAAACATTAAATGACATATCTAATCCTAAGTGGACAATAGCTGACAAGGGGGATTATAAGTCTCAAACTTCATATGATTCCGAAGAAGGTCGTTTCTATCAAATTAATTCAGGAGAACCTCGTTTACAATGGGTAACTTACGGTCATCCACTTATGAAAGACGTGAATAGTCGTTCTTTATATAACGATATTAGTTACTTAAATGATTTGTTTGATGGTGACCTTTCCAATTACGCAATGTTGTGGCGTGATAATTCTGTCATGCAACGATTAGAACAACCTGTTACAGTTAACGCAACAGACATTCAATTTTTATCAGGAAATGCTATATATCCGCTAACCGTAACATTGTACGATAAAGATAAACAAGTTCTTAAAACGTTGAAACTAGGAGAGAATGGCGTTTCTCCTATTGAAAAAACAGAACATGTTCAATATATCTCAGTAGAAAATAAAGATAACCCTTCAACAGTTTGGGTAAATGATTTACAACTACTAGGTGAGTATGAAAATGAACAACACCCTAAAAAAGAAACGCCGCTAACAACTAATTTATCTTTTGTTTCACAAATAGATGAACGTAGCCTATTCGAAGAACCAACAGACTTAAAACCAAGAGAAGAGCAACATACTATAGCAGTAAAAGGTGTTAAAGGAAAGAAATTTAACGTGAACAAAGTATATGATTGGGATGATAGCAAACATCAATATCGATGGATGCAAGTATCTAGCGCAACATTGAACATTGAAAATAAATGGGTACGCCTTGATGACAGTGAAATGGGCGCTATTTATAAAGGTGATTTAACCGATATTGTCTCAGGGCAAGTTGTAAAACAATTTGATACTTCTTACCACAACGACTTGTTTGACAATAATTCTGACACTCATGCTGTTATAAATGGAAACGGGTATGTAGATTATGAATTTGATTATCCAGTGTCTATCTCAAGTTACTATATGGAACAGTATCTATCTATGAAAAATAAAGGATTTGAACTGACTTTTTATTCAGAAGATGGAACGAGCCAACTAGTGAACGTGGGGGACAATGAATTATTTGAACGATATAATCAATTGAACGAAACGATACAAAATGTCAAAAAAATACGTATTAAAAGCCTATATGAATATCCTGTATGGGTTCCTGAAATTGCTTTTTACGGAAGTTATGATTTACCAACGCCTCTTCCTACTGTAAAATTTGTAGCAGATGTAACCATTCCACGAGGTAAAATTAAAGTATACGATACTCCTGTTAACCCTTATGAGTATGAGGTTATAGATATAGAAGAAAATTACTCTACTGTGTCAGAAGAAGGCTACGGAATCATGGCAGTAGACGGGAAATACAAATGGCTGAAGGTTGTTTTTCCAGACGGAGAAAGTAAATGGATAAATACGGTTGAATCTTGGATGGTCTCGCCAACGTTTGAAAAAGGTCTTACAGACCATGTGTACGGGCAAGTAGTAGATACTCAGTTCATTGATTCAACGGCTGAATTAACAAATAACTACTTTGGTTCAGCACGAATGGATATGAAGGGTTATATGGAATACCGTTTTGACCAACCTGTGTCTGTTAACCAATTCTTTCTTAAGTTACGTTTTGAAGTAGATAACTCAGATGCAGCAGACAATTTAAAATTAACACTACTAGATAAAAATCGACAAGCTACGTATACGCGTATTCTATCCCGAGATGATTTAAAGAAACAATTATTTGACTTACCACAAACCTTTACAGACGTTTATGGATACAAGATTGAAAACCTAAGTGATAAACTAATCTATATAGCGGAAATCGAACTAAAGGGAACCTATACAAAAGAAGCAAATGATGCCACTGACATTGAACAAAGTGTAAAATTGGGGTCTGCGTATTCTCAAAAAATTTATGGAGAAATTGGTGGAATACCTACTTCAACAGTGGACTTATCAAATCAAGCGATTACGATTCATAAAGGATATGGTTGGAATGCAGAACAAAGTCGTTATGATTGGTATTTAATTTCCTCGCCAATTAATAATTTGAATCACGTATGGACAAAGCTTGATAACCTGTATGAGGCTTCTGTTTACCTATGGGGTATTTTTGATAAAGTTGGGGCTAATAGCACAAAAGCGGAGAACGCTTATTGGGAAGGCGACTTTACGAACAACTACCCAAGTGGTTATGGTAGTCTTTATGCAACAGGTTCTGTTACCTATATCTTATATCACCCTACCGACATTCAAAAAGCATATGTGAAGTTGTATGACCGTGCTTTTGCACCAAGTAACTTAGTTTATGAGTTCTATGACAAAGATGGTGCATTACTTGGAAGCCATGCTATTACACAAGATGACTTGTACAAAGGATTCTTTGCATTAAATCAAACTTATCATGATGTAGCATCTGTCAAACTTGTGAATAAAGGAATTGCAGATGTAAGAATTACCGAAATCGAGTTATTTTAAGTGAAAAAAGCGCAACCTTTAACAGGATGCGCTTTTTAATGCACTTGTTTTTTACCGCTACTCCAAAATGGCGCTATAATGAAATGGAAAATAATAGAATGGAGTGACTGATTATGTCAAACAACGTATCAACAAAACTATCTACTCAATATACTGGGTTATTACCTGCAAATTTCGATGTGTCAAAACTAGAACCTTTAGGTGGGTATAGTCTAAGGATTGCTGTAACGGCGGAACGCGGACGACAGGAATATGACAGAAAAGATGCTTTTTTGTTTCAGTACGGTAAAAGCATTGTCTATTTACCTAGTATGGGCTTGCGTACATTGAAAGAATTTAACGAAGAACTGTTTCAATTAGTAGTAGGATGGCTACCTTATGAACCTAGTCATCGAGATTTGAAAGAGGATATTGCTTTAGGGTCAGTTTATTTTAATCAGAAGAGAGAACTATTGCCTCGTTACGAATTCAAGCGAAAGGGACAAAAGCTTTATCATTTGTTCTCTTATCGTCATCGTTTGAATATTAACAAGTACCATATCGTGTATACAATCCACGAAGGAAAAGACGGGAAGATATACCAAGGTGAACACTTATGCCAAAGACAAAACTTTGTTCGATTTGACCCAAAACCTTTTAATCACTATCAAGCAGTTGCGTTTCATAGAGGAAATGAAAAAGTATTGATTGTAGATATGATAACTCATCAGATGGTAGAAACCTACAAGATAGATACAGTATTAAAAGTTAGCAAAAAATATATTGTAGGAGCGTCGAGTCATTATTCACGTCAAGATGAACAAACTGTCTATAAATTTATTATTTTAGATAAAAATGGTGAGACCGTGTGGAATGACCATCAAACCCACCTTGATTCCTATGATTATCGTTTAATTGCGGACCGCTACCTAGCAACAGGAAGTTACCAACAAGGTGTCTATGATTTACAAAAGAAAGTAAGGATTCCTTATCCCTTTGAAAATACATGCGATACCTTTATTACTGAGGTCACAGAAAGTACGTTTACGGACGCAAAAGGAATACATCCAATTGATGAATTACCTGATTTGTCGTGGACAGGATACGACACAAAAGCATTCTTAAAGAAATTTCATGGATTTATCCCAAGTAAACATCATGTCGGTTGGACGTCCTTATTTGGAACAGGTGGATATGAGCGTTACAACCGAAAAGTTCTTGAATTTAGAGGATTAGATAAAGGTATTTTTTATCCGCAACGTTCAAAGCTCATTAATTTGCAAACTGAAGAGACGTTTCCAGTCGATGAAATCATGATGTCGTGGCTAGAGAGAAACCAAAAAGTAGGAATCTTGCCTAAAAAACCAAAAGATGTTAACAACTTTAGCATTTTGTCTCTGCTGAAACAAGGGAAAGAGATTAATAGACTTGTTCTTTCACATGGTGTTCAGTTGGAGTATAAAGAGGGGCGTAGTCGACGCATTGAAACCAAGTTTTTACGTGAAGAAATTATCTTTACTTACAAAAACCTCAAAGACGTTCGATACGTAAAAAGGGGTAGAGATAACAAACTAGAAATTGAATGCACGACTGCAAATAACCAAGTCGTTTTTGAAACAGATATGAAGTGTAAAGTGTTAGAAGTAGTAAGTATTAAGTAAAGAGGGAAAAGCGTTGTACAGAATATTGTACAACGTTTTTTGTTGTTCAGAAATCGGATAATATATAAAAAATAAAATAAAAAAAGACAGCTCTTATGAAAGAGTTGTCTCTGTTTTAGGAAAGAAATTCCTAGAAATGCATTCCTTAGAATGGTAAGTCGTCATCGCTAATATCGATGGTCTCGCCATTGTTAGCAAATGGGTCGTCGTCGATTCGAGTATAGCCACCACCTGGTTGGCGATTATCATTGTGGTCGTTGTTTCGGAAGTTGCTTTCCGATTGACGATTTTGGTGTTCTGTGAAATTGCCGTTTCCATTGTCTCTTTGTTGACCACCGCCACCGCCTTTTGGTTCTAAGAATTGCACGCTTTCAGCAACTACTTCAGTTACATATACACGGCGACCATCTTGACCTTCGTAGCTACGAGATTGTAAACGACCGTCTACACCTGCTAAACTACCTTTTTTCAGGAAATTCGCAGCATTTTCTGCTTGGCGACGCCAAACTACGACATTAATAAAATCTGCCTCTCTTTCACCTTGTTGGTTGGTGAATGTACGGTTAATAGCTAATGTAAACGTTGCAACAGCAGCCCCACTTGGTGTGTAACGAAGCTCAGGGTCCTTTGTTAAACGTCCTACTAAAATTACGCGATTCATCATTTCTTATCAATTCCTCTCTTTTCTTTTTTTAATTTTCCACAAACATTATAGCTTATTTTATCAAAATAAAATAAAAAAAGATACTTTTTTTAATAAATCTGTCAGTCAGCATATAGATAAAGATACTTTTTTGATAAAATGTTTTAAAATGTCATAAAAGGAGTCTTGTTATAATGCTATTCGACTACATAGGGGATATTCACTTAGACTTTTGGGTAAAACTTGAACACAATCCCGTCAAAATGAGAAAAAACATTTATCAGTTCGTCCAATCCATTCTTCCTGACCATCCAAGCGATACGCTATTTATCGCAGGAGATTTTGGACACTACAATCAGCAAAGCTACTGGCTTATCTATTATTTAAAAGAAGTCTACGAAACCATTTTTTTCGTATGTGGAAATCATGATTATTATCTTTTGACGAAAAATATAAAGAAAAAGTATGGTTCATCCGCTAAACGAATAGATGAATTTGTGAATAAAGCGAGTCTTTTAGAAGGTGTATATCGCTTGGATGGAGAAGTATACGAGCATAAAGACATTCTCATTGGAGGAGCAGATATGTGGTATGACTTCTCATATGGCTTAAAACGACTTGGTTTACCATATCAGCATGTGTATGAAAAGTGGTGGAACAAATCTAGAGACAGCAGATGTCATTCAGGATTACTTCCAACGTTAGAGCATGCGAACAGAGAAAAAGAAAAAGTGAAAGGCATGATATGCGATATTTTCATCAGCCATGTTCCTCCTCTAAGCGCACCTATTGAAGTAGATTATATGGAAGAAGATATAGAAATACTTTCTTTTTATTTATTTGACGATAGCAATATATTTTGTGAGAAAAAACCTCTTATATGGTTATCAGGGCATATTCATCAAAAAATGAATAAAACGGTAGATGGTCTGCGCTACTTATCCCAGGCAATTGGCTATAAAGATACAGAAAAAGGGATTATTGTACCCGAGCGTATTCAAACATTTGATATGAGTAAGTTGTAACATCTTCTGTACAGAACATGTTTCTTTTTTTCACAGATGTAAAAAATCTAGTAAAGTAAGAGGGTTAAACAACAAATACGATTTGTGAAATGAGGAATGGGTTACATGGAAAAAGAATTAGCAGAAAAACTAAAGGGATTTTGGGAAGAACGCATCCAAGAGGATATGCCTGTTAACGACTTAATTATTCGAAAGATTGCCAAACATGCGGTTGAACATTGGGAATTGAAAAGGTCGACAATGAAACCACAAAAGGTGATGGAATTTATTAACTTTGAATATTTTCCAGTAAGTGAAGATGAGGATAAAGCGAGTCTTTGGATTTTTCTAGAACACGCAGATATCTCATACTATTTAGAAAACGGAGAGTCTTATGGCTCGGGTGGATTTATTAAATTTGATTAATCATTAATCAGTAAGAATGAAAAAATAGCTACTTGCTCTACTGTAAATAACAAGAGCAAGTACATTAAAGAAGTGAAAATATAATACCTATAAATAGATAAAACCGTTGGATTTTCTCCTGCGGTTTTTCTTTAAATGAATAGTATAAAACAATAAAATAATTTAACGAAATGGGGTTGAGACAGATGGAGAAAAAATTAGCGGACAGGCTAACAGGATTTTGGGAAGAAAACATAAAAAAGGATGTACCTGTTAATGACTTGGTTATTCGAAGAATCATAAAGCACGCGGTTGACCACTGGGAATTGCATGAAGGGGCGATGGAAACAGAAGAGACACTGGACTCTCTAACGTTTACGTATTTACCTATTGAAAAGGATAGAGATAAACCACGTATTCAGCTTCATATAAAGAATACAAATTCACCATTTCTTGTCGTGCAAAATATTTCATACGATGCGGAGAGCGGAAACTATTTTGGCTCAGGTGGTTCTCTTCAAATACGTTAATGGTCGCTACGTGTACCGTCATAACAGCTATCTACTAAGAGGGAGTTGGGGATAATGAACTCATTGATTTCATCCAAAGACATATCTGGAAAAATGATGACTATTCACTATATTATGAATAGCGAGCAAAGCGATACTACCAAAATCTCGTTGTTGCGCGCACAAGAGGCAACAGGGCATTCATTTGTAGGGCAGCTTATTAAAGAATTAGAAACAAAAACCGTATAAACAATAAAACCGCTGGATTTTCTCTCCTGCGGTTTTTCTTTTTAAACTATTCTTCTATAGTTGTTCTTTGTTTTTGAAGAGTCTTTCCTACATACCAAGGAAAAGGATAGGAAATGTGTTCGACCATAATTTTTACCTGTTTATCGTAAAGGTCAGGATATAAGAGTTTGCCAAATCGTTCTACGGCTGTGACCGTTAAGATTTCGCTTGACTCTGCAATGCTTAATGTATCACCAGGGCGCACGAGTTCCGCGACTTCTTGGTTCGCATGTTCAGGTGATTGCTCACGAATAGATAATTCATCGAGAGAGACACATAACGCATATCCGTGTTTGTTTGCTCTTAGAATTGCTTGAATGCATGTCGGCTTCATCAACATTCCTCCTAAAAAGACAAAATAGAATAGAAAATGTAAAAAAAGAAGTTCTGAGTAATCATCATAGGTGTATCATAATTGCAAAAGTAGCGGGAAAACAATAACTTATTAATGGAGTGGAAGCGATGCTGTAAAAAAACCGACACATTGCCTGTAGGTGAATGCGTCAGTTTAATCTCTTTATTAAGTAATCATAACGGATATTGAAGACAAGCTTATTCTTATTATATGCAAAAGTCTATTTATATGTGTTGCGATTTATCTACACTCAGAAAGTGTCTGTTTTAGGTGATATACATCGTGTAAACTCTTAACCTCTATAGATACATACAAAGAGTTACGTATTAGAGTTTTTATCCTTCGTAACCAAACTTCATATTTTGCCACATTTCTTCATAAAAAGATTCAATGTAAGAAATAGTCATCGTAGGTTCCCAGTGAAGGGATACGTTTACGTATTTACCGTCACGATTCGTGAATTGACATGAAAAATCGTAGCTTTCTTTGTTCATAATTGGTAAGTCAAAGGTATAGTGGTTAACGTTAATGAAATATTTCTTCCCCTGCTCGTCATCAATTCTCTTTTGAAATGAGCCGATGTAGCTGTCTGCAAACTTTTGTTTTAGGTTTCCTTGAGAATAAGGTTTGTAACCGTGTGCTTGTAAGTTTTCTACGTTTACTAATTGTCCTAGTTGATTCATTGATATCACTCCATTATTTAGATTTACCTATCAATTATATAAGATTTATATATGTTTTTATAAAAAAATATAAAATTTTTAGTGCGTTTTTTAAAAAAAGGTATCTTTTTATGCATATCTATGTTTAAATAATAAAAAAGATGATTTTTTTCTCCTAAAAAAAATATTTATTCTATAATACAGGAGCATTGAAAAATCAAAATCGAGAGGGAATGAATTAAATGAACGCAATTAACAGAGAAGTAATCGCAGAAATGTACAAAAGTATTAGCAACGGATATGATGGAGATATTTCTATGTTTCTTGAGAAGTTAGGTAAGAAATACAACGTGAATTCAGATGATTTAGTTTATGTCTATAACGAGATAGCAAAACTAAAAGACTTCAAAAAAGTATTCCGTTGGTCAAAATTAGAAGACCAAGTATTATTAGCCTTAACATCTGAAGCGGTTAACATGACAAATGAAGAAGTGTATCGTGCGCTGGCGCCTATCTTTAAACGCGACCACAAAACAATTGCTTTCCACTACTACTATATAACATCAGGTGCGAAAAAGAGCAATACGAGCAATAAGAAGAATAAGAACAAGTCTAAGACTAATGCTAAATCTAAAGCTCAGAAGCAAAATGATTTAGGAAAAAAAGTCTTAACACCTAATGCAAACAGTGATGTTCCTTCTACAAAACAATCGGTAAATAATCTTAAAACTACAACTTTAGAAAAAACAACAGAAGCTGTACATAACCATGTACCGAATGAAGTAGAAGAAAAAGTTGTTCCAATGAACGGAGAAGCTCGCGTAGTAGGCAGTAGCACAGTTACGCTTAAAGAAAACGGTGTAGACATTGTACACAATGAGCCAATGCTTAACACTCAAGGTTCTACTCAAGTAAGCGAAGAAACTGTAAACCCAGTTCAAACACAAGAAGTGCCACAGCAACCTAAAGCTGAGATTCCACCACTATTTAGTTCACTAGACCGCATGATTGCGAACCTAGAAACCAAAGGTGTGGATGTTGATGGGTATTTCCATGTGATGGATTATGTGTTAGAAGTAACAATGAAACGTCGTCAAGACAAGATGGAAGCTGAAGCACATCAACTTCGCACTGAAAATCGTGATTTGCGTCAAAAAAATGAAGATTTAGATTTTCAATTAAACGAAGCAAATCGTGTTGTTCAACGCGTTACTAAGCAAAAAGATGAAGTCTTAGCGGAAAATATCGGGCTAAAAGCACTGCAAAAAGAAATGGAACAAATTTCAAGCATGTCAGATGTGGAAAAAGTTCGTCATTTCCGTAATAAGACTTACCAAGTTGGAAAAGATGGAATTATGACTCGCGTACAAGCGAACTAATTCTTGTTAAATGCTGAAAAAGCAAGTAAACAATGTTTACTTGCTTTTTTTATATTTTCACGAGACAAAAATAAGGCACAGTATTTTTGTAATTTATATGTTTTTTAATAAAAACGAATGTAATGAAGGGTAAATATATGAAGTTAACAGAAGAAAATGGTAAAATGTAATTAGAAAAGAATATAAGGAACGTATCAAATGGAACTTAAATCAGGAGATATTGTTTACTTTTTATACCGTGGCAGATGGAATCCGAAGCATGAAGATACATTAGCTATTCCAATGAAGATTAAACGAAAAAAAGATGAAGAAGGAAATGAAGTGTTACACGCAGTTTCTCTTTCGAAAGAAATAAACTGGATAAGTTTTGACGTTACAGAAAAAACAATTGAAGACCTTTCAAGACAAAACTATCCTTCATTGTTTCGCACAAAAGAAGAAGCATTAGCACGTTATCAAGTAGAATTGAATAAGCGCATTGATAGCATTATGAACAAAAGTAAAAAAGAGTTTTTAATGGATTTGTATCGTTCTTATATCAACCCTGATAATGGAAATTACGATATAGAAGAAATACGTGCCATTGGAGAGAAAATCCTACAAGAGTTTGGCGTATCCGTGGAAGATAGTGAATAAGAAAAACTCTATTACGAACAAATAGAAATGAGGGATTAACAGTGGAAGAACCAAAGAAAGACTTCATCTACAAAGTGGAAGTAACTGAAGTGAATTATCCTGAACAGGGAAATTGGTTAACCGATTGGGACGATGAAGAAAATGAGAACGAAGATATTAAAGGTCGTGAGTATGAACTTTTTTTCGCAACGTTTGAAGACATGAGTCTCAAAATCAAGGAAATTACCCAAGGTCTTCAACAATACTGGTCAGACGTTCAAGAAGATAAACTGGGTAACAATGTGGAGTATCTTGAATATCGTAATAGTAAAAGAATGTGGGATAAAGTGATACGCTTCCGTACGTCGCCTTTGTACCTAAACGAATCATTTTGGGAAGCTATTAAACGTTATCAAGAAGGTTAAACAAAATAGTGACCTGCAAGTGAAAAATAGATGGACTGTAAAAACGGAAGTGAAATAAATATAAAAAAGCTCGCTTTATCAAAAGATAAAGCGAGCTTTTTGCTATCTGAGGGATACAGAGACAAAACATTTTTCCTTATTCATGAGGTAGTTTGTCTTGAGACACATGGAGAATTGTGTATATTTTGCTGTTTGGTTTTATCGGGTACACAGGACAATCAAGAAAATAATTGACTGTATATGTCCATGAATGCGGGTTATACGTGACAAAGTATTGCTCATCTTCTAAGTTAGGAATTTCTGATGTAATGGCGCGTTCCATATAACGAAGACTCGATTGAGGTTCGATGGAGCCTGTATATTGGTACAAAAAGGATTTTGTGCCAATGCTAGAGGTTGTGGTATCAAGTAGTAGGATGCTAGTCGAAATGTGTTGCCATCCAAAAGAATCTAAAATGTTATCATAGTAGCCGTTTAACAAAAAGGTATTTAAGCCTTTATGAGACTTCCATAAATAGAGCGGAGCATAACTGTTTTGATGGTTTTCGTTAACGCCGTTTTCCGTGATTAAATAGGCTTTAAATTTTAAGTCAACAAAGCCATCTGTCTTATATCCGTTTTCTTGTACGCGTTCTCGTATTATATTCATATCGTAGTTGTTAGGTAATGAAATGATATATTGTGTTGAAAACAAATGTAATTCCTCCAATGTATATAGCTAAACATATGAAATGCATAAAAAAACTGACGCACTAATCAATGCGTCAGTTTATGTTTGGTCTTACTCAGCGTCAGTTGACGGTGTTGGTAGGGTTGCTACAGATGCTTGGTTTGATTTTTTTACTTCTTCTGTCAGGTTTTCAAGGCTACTTTTTACGTTTCCTTTTCCTGAGAAGTTTTCAATCAATTCTTTCACATCTAAACCTGATGATGCTTTTAATGATTCTTGTAGAGAAGCCATTAAGTTGGTTGCGTATCCTGTAATTTTATTAGCGCCACTGTTTTCACCGTTACCGCCTGTATCTACAACAGTAATTTTGTCGATGTTTGCTAATGGGCTTGCTACTTGTTTTGCGTATTCAGGAAGCATCTTGATAATCATATCCAAGATAGCAGCTTGACCGAATTGTTCGAATGCTTCTGCCACTTTTTGCTTGGCTTCTGCTTCTGCTAAACCTTTTAAACGGATGATATCTGCATCAGCTTTCCCTTTTGCAAGCGTTGCTTCAGCGTGAGCTTGACCTGTAGCTTTTTCGATTTCAGCTTGTGCTAAACCGTCTAATCGTACTTTGTCAGCATTTGCTTCTGCTTGAGTCGTGATTTTGAATTTTTCTGCTTCTGCTTTTGAAATTTCGCGTGCTTTTTCCGCCTCTGCTGATTGCTCAATAGAATAACGGTCAGCATCTGCTTTTTTCTTCACTTCAGCATCATATTGCTTTTCGCGACGTAAAATTTCTTTTTCTTCTAACTCGATTTGTTTTTCACGCTCGATGATTTTGATTTTCATTTCTTCTTCTTTTACTTGTTGTTGAATTTTCGCTTCTTGAAGTTTATATGATTGGTCAGCATCGGCTCTCGCTTGTTCTTGCTCTTTTTTATAGCCTTGTACTTTTAACTCTTTGTTTTTGTTTGCTTCTTCGATTTCAGTTGCACGTTCAATTTCGAACTCTTGCGCTTCTTTTTCAGCTTGCGCTCTAGCGATACGAGCTTCTTTTTGACGTTTAGCTGTTTCAATTTGCGCTTGGCTTTTCACTGACTCGATTTGCGCACGTCCAAGAGAGTCTAAGTAGCCTTCCTCGTCATTTACTTCTTTAATGGTGAAGGAAACAATCACAAGACCCATGTGTTCTAAATCTTGAGTTGCAGCTTCAAATACTGCTTGCGAGAATTTTTCACGGTCTTTGTAGATTTGCTCAACAGACATTGATGATAAAATTGCGCGTAAGTGACCTTCAAGAACTTCGCGTGTTTCTAAGCGTAAGTCATCAGAAGATTTACCTAAGTATTGTTCTGCAGCTGTAGAGATAGCAGAAATGGTTGAACCGATTTTGATGATGGCAACACCGTTTACGTTCACGGCAACGCCTTGAGCTGTGTATGTATTTTTTGTACCGACTTCTAGTTTGTGGTTCAATAGGCTAAGTGTTTCAGCTTGTTGGAAAACTGGTAAGACGAATGTACCGCCACCACGAATGATTTTCATTTTCTTTCCGTCTTCTGAAACGGTTACGTTTTTCCCACGACCTAATCCGCTACCTGTCACGATTAACGCTTCATCGGGACTGGATGTGCGGTATTTCGAGATAAACACCAAAATTAAAATAACTAGTAATACACCAACGACAGCACCTACAAGTAAAGGTAATGACATCAAATTTCCCCCTAATATGAAATTGTCAATGAACAACATGAGTGCTCTTTTTAATGAGTATGTAGTGGAGTGTGTTGCACAAGATTGAAGTAAACGTCGATGAAAGCGTCAAACATGTTCTCTCATTTAGTGGTTTCAATATGTCTTTTTTCTTTCCTCTTTAGTCCTGTGGAATATCTATCCAAACGGTTTGTCCTTCCACACGAACAACTTGTACATTGGTTTTGGCTTTAATTTCTGTGTTGTGAATAGACTTAGCAACGTGAGCAACTACACCGAATGCACTTCGGAACGTCACTTGGCCGCGACCATCAACAGGAATTGAAACGGTAACTTCTCCTACTTGACCTATTAAATCTTCCATACGGTAAGCCGTATTTTGTTCTGCTTGTGAGACAGGTCTTAAAATAAATACATGTAATACTGTCACTAAGATAAAGGCAACAAGTAATGAGATAAATGCAATGACAGTAGAAGATAAAGACGTTTGGAACTCTAGAATGAATCCTGCTCCCGTAAATACCGTGATAAAGCTGAATATCAGCGTCGGGCTAATGGGAAGAGATTCAAACACAGCTTCTAGTGCGTCTCCAAATAACACATATAAAATGGTTAATAGAGCACTAATTCCAAATGCATACAAATAAAAAGTGGATAGTGGTTCTAATCCTTCAAACATATCCTTTTTCACTCCCTTTCCTATGTAAATAGTAAAGGTTTACACCTTTAGGATAGCACATGAAAATTCAAAAATAAATATGTTTTTTGTAATATTGAAGATATTTTGCGTAATATATTAATATTTTTATATGTTTTTCGATAAAAAACAGAAAAAAACTCGCTAATAAAGCGAGTTTGTATTCATTCCTAATTTCTTATTAATGTTCGAACGTACGGAGGGCATTCACAAATTGGAAGAATTGTATTGCTGTCTCCACGTCTTCAAATGTGATGGTAATTTTCCCGTTCATGTAAAACCGAATGCTTTTTACCTTTTGAGAAGCAGGGATGTCAAATGGTTCTTTCAAATCAGAAGCATCTGCGTTTTGTAGTATGTTGTCTAAAAAAGCATACGTTTCTTCAAAGAGCGTATTGCCATATTCCACGAAGTGAAGTGCGCCATATAATTCTCGGTAGTGAGAAGCAGGGTATACTCGTGCATTGTCGCGTTCACTTCTATCCCATGAGTCGTCTACATACGAAATTTGCTTGCTGCCAGGTTTATGCGAAAAGGGAGACTTATGAGCCAGACGATATTGTAAACCTTCTCCTCTTTTTTCGCTTTCAATCCAATTCACGACCTCTTTCGCTGTAATAAGCTTAAAGGAATTATCATAACCAAAGCGCGGAAAAACTTCGTGTGTGTGACGAAACATATATACAGGACCAAATAATTCATTGAATTTGTTAATTATTCGATTGATAAACAAATGTTGAGCAGTGTTCATTTTGTCCGTAGCAGGGTTAAAATGAAAGAACGTTGAGGAGCTAGAATCAAAATATCCTTCTCCTTCGTCTTTGTTGGCATAAGATAACGATTTTGCAACGTAGTCGTAGTGGTTTCCTTCATCTTTTGCTTGTTGTGCACGTGGGTTTAATTGATTGACAAAGTTGTTGTACTCCTGATGGATGTTCATAAACTCATGGAAAAAGCGTTCTTGTTGGGCAATGTATCGTTCAAATTCTTTTTGTTTTGTATTCATTGGAATACTCCTCTCAAATAGGTTTCTTTTAGTATAGTACCTTTTGAGAGATATAGTCGAATTACGTTTATTATTTTGAATCAAGAGGGTTTTTGAATTTATTCAAGTGACCGCTTAACTCAAGCTTTTCTATGATACTCAATAACTGGGGCAGAATTTCAGCTTTTTCGTAAGTAGAAACAAATTGATAAAAGCGAAAAGCGTCTACTTCATTTGTAAACGAAACATCCACTTGTCCGTTTAAATGGAAAAGGATTTGATTTACAAGCTTTGATGAAGGAAGTTCTACTGGGCATTTAAATTGTTCAGAGGACATATGAAGCAATTTTCCGTACACTAAGTCTTTGTATGTATCTTCATATAAAGTGCTAACGTGTTCAAGGAAATAAATAGCACCGAACAGTTCTTCAAAACGAGAGCTGTTACGATAGGTCGGTTGCTCTTCATCGCTCCATTTCTTGTTTGGATACCATTCTTTATAGAAAAGAGTGACAGTATGCGAAGAAAGGTCTAAGTGGGGTGGTTTTACGTTCTTTTCGGGGAAGCATTGTTGAATGCCTTCTCCGTTTTTTTCGCCTTCTAACCATTTAAGAATATCATCAACGTCGTAGTAAAGGGTTTCACTAGACTCCCATGTTTCTACATGGTCAATATAGGAACTCCAATAAGTATGTACACTTCGAAATAGCATCATCTTACCAAACACCTCTTGGTATTTATCTGCTATTTTATCAGGTAGTCGTGCGATGATTCCATCCATCTCAAATTCTTTTTCTTCATATTCTTTTAAAAGAGCTTTTTGTTCCTCGCAGTACATTTGAAATGATTTTTGTTTATTCATTAAACTTCTCCTTATCTTGTTAAGTAGTCGCGCAACCTAATATAAAAGCTACTACTATAGGTTACCATGCTATTAGACAGAGAGGTAAGTATCGTTTATAGGAAGTTCAGCAAATACAAGAAGAAAAAAACATATTTTTTTGAAAACTTTCTGTCTATGAAACTTCCCTTTAAAATACCGTCGATATTACAATAAAAGAAAAAATAAAGGGGAAGTTCTCGTGTCTATCTACATTACAAACGTTCATATTACACCTATTACATCAGAAGAATACAAAGGAAGCGTGTTGGTGCGTGACGGGAAAATCGTGGCATGTTTCAAAGAAAATGAACAACAAATCGAAGCTTTTAAAGAAGCGTACCGCACCCATTTGAACGAAGGGGAAGGTGTCCGCATTATTGATGGAGAGGGAAAGTACCTATTCCCTGGCTTTATTGATGCGCATACCCACCTTGGTTTATATGATGAAGGAACGGGATGGGCAGGAAATGATGCGAATGAAACAACTAGTCCGCTAACGCCTCATATTCAAGCACTAGACAGTGTATATCCGCTTGATAAGGGATTTGAAGAAGCAAGAAGCGCAGGGGTTACAACCGTACAAGTCTTACCTGGAAGTGCCAACGTTATCGGAGGGATGACGTCTGTCATTAAAACAAGCGGTAAAAATGTAAAAAATATGATTGTTCGTCATCCTGCAGCATTAAAGATGGCACTAGGGGAGAATCCAAAGAAGAACCACTCAGGGAACAAAGCTATTACGCGTATGGGTGTAGCGGGCATGATTCGTGAAGCTTTTTTTAATGCTACCAATGAAGAACGGAACTTTTACAACCAAGCTATCCATGAAGCAAGTGAACGAAAAATTCCTGTTCGTATTCATGCACACCGAGCGGATGATATTCAAACCGCTATTCGTCTTGCGGATGAATTTAACTTAGATTTGCGCATTGAACATTGCACAGAAGGTCACTTAATTCCTGAAGAACTAGAAGGACGTGACTTACAGGTAACGGTGGGACCAACCATGACAAGACGCTCAAAATTGGAACTTCGTAATAAATCATGGAGTGTGTACCGCAGTTTAGTCGATGCAGGAGTTGAGGTGTCTATTACAACAGACCATCCCTATACACCTGTACAGTATTTAAACGTATGCGCAGCACTTACGGTCAGAGAAGGATTAACCGTGGATGAAGCATTAAAAGGAATCACTATTAACCCTGCTCGTAACTTAGGTGTCGATGAACGTGTCGGAAGTATTGAAGTCGGAAAAGATGCCGATTTAGTCCTGTGGGATGAACACCCGTTCCAATATACGGCAAAACCCATTTGGACTATGGTAAATGGCGAGATAGTTCATCAAAACAAACTGGGGGTCGAGTAATATGGTAGGGGAAACTGTCTCGGTTATCTGCTTAATGTCCTCCGCAGCAGGGTTCGCAGCATTTATAAACGGAAAGGTGTATAGAGCGAAAGGGAGCAATTGGATAAGTTACGTAAGAAATATGAGCTTTCAAAGAGAGAATTTAAAAGAGATTCATCCAAACCAAAAATACAAATATAAAAATTCCAATCTAGTTGTTCGCATATCTAGGGAAGGGACGAATTGGCGAGCGCATGTCGGCGTAAATGATGAAACGGCTACTTTTTTAACTTTTGTATTTGATTCCAAAAATAAAGAAATAACTTATCAACATGTCGATTTTAGGGAGACCGCAGGATTAAATGGAATCCTTTCGCTTTCAAAAAAACAAAAAGAAGAAGTTATAGAGGAATTGAAAGGGAAGATACGAGATGAGCTCTTGCTCGACCTATGTCGAGAGCAGGAAATAAAAAAAGAAAAACGTTTAGAGGTCTTAGAGATACTTACACAAGAGAAAACGAAAAAAGGATTAGCTATTTTAAGTCATAAACGCGAAAAAAGGTATCCTGGCTTTCTTATGACCATGAATTCAAGAATAGAACCAAAACTGGATGAGTGGGATGAGTTTGAATTAGAAGGGAATCAACGCTGTACGTATCGGATAGAAGGAGATATTGAAAGCTTCTCTTTCTATCGCTCAACTAAACGCTTGTACAGAATTGAACGGAATAAAGAAACGTATGAGATGGTAGAGTGTGATATTGAACCTTATTTTTTCGGGACAATTGAAGAGCCTCATGTATTTGTTCTAGAACAAGAAGAATTATGGTCCAGAATGAAACAGTGGTTACAAGAAGAAGAAGAGAAACAAAAGAAAATTGAAGCGTTATTTAGTCAAACTCCTTCAACACGTGAAATGGCTCCTGAACATAAACAAGAAAATGAATCTCTAGTAACAGAATGGACAACTTTTCAGCAGACAGTAATCACTATTCGTAATCAGTTACTTCAACATGTAGAAGAATTAGGGGAAGAAAATCGATGGTATGTGATACATATCCTTCCTAAACGAATGGACGAATTACAAAACCTCTATAAAGAAGATATGACGGTTGAAAACCAACAGTATTTTGCTTCTTGCACAGCGAATATTTTAACAGTCTTACATGCAATTCAAAAAGACGTGTCCTCTCATCAAACTACCCAATTAAAAATAGTTGAACGCTTAACAAATCACGATATAAAAAGTTGAAAAACATATAAAATCTGTTGATTTTTTCAAAAATCCACATATAATAGAACTGAAACAGGGAAGGCAAATGGTGCGCCACCAGGTTACTGGTTCTAGCAGGTTCGATTCCTGCCCCGAATTCAAAGAGTTAGGTTGATATAAACTTTCTGAATTCGAGGGTAGGTTTTTTTCTGCCCTCATGATAAAAAAGGAGGGCGACGTGATGTTAAAAAAATTGGAACTGTATGATGCGTATCATTTGCATGAGCACTTGGTAGACCCAAGTGTATACCCCTATGTTCGGTATAAGGCAATGAATATGGAAGAGTACCTATTTGTAACAAAACAAGTAATAGAAAAAGAACAACGAGGAGAAGTGATTATGCGTGTGATTTTGGATGAACAAGCGCATCCAATTGGGCAAATTGCTTTGTACGATATGATTGGAAACAGCGGTTTTCTTGGCACGTGGCTTGGGGCTCCTTATCATGGGAAAGGTTATAATCGTGTGGCAAAAGAAACATTTTTTGCTGAATTGTTTTATGAACTCGGAATGGAGTCTATCTTCATGAAGATTCGTACCACAAACGAAAAATCAAAACGAGCAGCGCTTAAGCTTCCTTACGTAGAGGATATTACCCATAGCAATACCTTGGTTGCCAAACTTGTGAACACAACAGACGTGCAATATGACGTTTTTGAAATTCGAAAAGATGTGTACGAATTATTCTATCCAAACACTATGGAAGCATGAGCTACTATTCTTTTCTTTTATGATATTTTTAACATAATCCAAGATATCGATTTATAATAAAATAGAAAAAAGACGTGATGACGTGAGTCTTTCTTTAAGAGAGATTCACGTCACTTTGTATAAGGAGAGACATACAAATGGCGCTAGGTAAAATGACCATCAATTTAAAAACAAGGATTAAGCAATTCTTCTGTCATCATGACGCAATGCAACGTTCTGCTTTTCAAAGAGGGATGAATCGAAAAGAAGGGTACCATTATGTTTTATATCGATGCAGAAAATGTAAACAAACTACAACAAGGTGGGAAAAAGAAAGCGAATGGTAAAAAGAGCCGATTTATAATCGAAATCATATGGTAAATCGTGTCTAAATTAAAAGTGAATTTGAAATAGAAAAAGCAGTTGATATTATATCAAACTGCTTTTTTAATTTATTTATATCTGTGTGATAAATTACTCGCCTTCAAACTCATACATCAACCAACCTACACCTTTTGAATGATTTTCATCAAACCAGTGCCAAATGGACTCTCTATCAGTTCCTTTTTCAAAATGTAACCACTTCTCATTTAAAACGAGTTCTTTAAAAGAAGAATCACTTTCGTTGTCTTCAACAAACAAAACATCTTCTAATTCCATCCAGTATTTTTCCAATTCTTTATCTCTCATTTAAGCTCTCTCCTTTAAATCACATATTCGTCTTCTTTTCTACATAAACATTTTAGCAGTCATTTATTATTTTAGGTAAAAGACTTCTGTTTTTTTAGGCTCGTTTATCAAAATTGGTTGTTTTTCTTAAAGTTTAATTTATGGATTTTACCTATTAACATTGTATTCTATTATTTTTAATCGCACGTTCAATATTTGAAATAGCAGTTATAACGTCTTCCGAGCTCATTATCTCATCTATCTTTGCTTGTAAATTTTCACTTGTTGCACATTCTTTAAAATGGTCGGTTCCGTCATCCACTAAAACAGGAAATGAATTATCCTCAGGTAAGAGAATGTTAAAAAGGGTATAGCGGTAGTAGTATCCTACCTTTACTACTATCTTTAAACAGTTAACGTAACGATTTCGCAGTGGGTGCGATTCAAAGTGAATTTCTTGGTACTCATAGGTAGCCTTTTCAGGAAGTGTAGGAAAGCGTTCTTTAGAAAAATGTATCATATTATTTCCTCCATTAAAGTATTTTGTCTTTTAAATCATACCTCGCCTTTGCAAAATTTGTAGAAAGTATAGGGGGAACATGAGCATTCATGTTAGGTCTAAAGAAAAAAGTCACCTCTGTTTGAGTAGAGATGACTTTTGTATTCCTGTTTATTTCTGACGCCAATCTACGCTTTCAGAAACGAGTGTCTTATTACCTAAGTTTAAACCTTTCTAATAGTAATTCTTAATATCCTTCCCAGTTTTTACTTTGAAGAATAGTATCTGACGTTCCATATTCATACATTATCCAAATCTTCTTCCCGCTTGATGAACGTTTAAATTTAATAATTGCGTCAACTTTATCCGTTTTCACGAGAAAGCTTTGCTCATCCATGCGTTGTGCTGAATAAAATTGAGAACCAATTGAATCAGACTGTTCATCAAATAAGTAAATTAATAAATTCTTAAGTTCATCGTCAGCGAAAAAGTTTTCTGTTTCCTCTGTGTAAGCGACATTGCCAGGTTTAACTTCAAAAGGCAACGCATTTTCGATGTAAACATCCTTTACGCCATCTTTCAATGTCATATTAGCCGAAGCTCCATCAAACTCCTTATCAAAATATAAAATGCTTGATAAATAGAATTCTCCGTCGTCAGAGCGGTTCATCACAAAGATACGACTTAAATTTTTAGTGCTTGAGCCCTCGTAATGAGAAGAAATCCAAATTGAACCATTTTTCTTATCATTACCAAAAGATTCAATCGCATCTTTCTTAATATCTTCTTTTGGAATGATGGTTAAATTGGTCTTAGTTAAAAAATCATATGGATAAAATTCATCGATAAACTCTTCGGCTCCCGAAGGTTCATTGCGGTCGGGATTATATATGAAATTTTCCAAATCCGCATCTACTTCTTCTTTGTTTTGTGAGTTAATATCTGCAAACAGTTTTTTTAATGAGTTAAGAGCCATTTCCTGTGCTTCCTCATTTGTGATTTCTTCAGGTTCTCCGAAGGTAGGGGTTAAGTTGTTTAAATTGTATTTACCATGTAAAAACATTAAAATGCCAAGTGTAACTCCTGCTAGCAAAACCAAGTATATTACTTTTTTCATCGTTCTCTCTCTCCTTTGTAGTTGACAGTGTTAAGTGTAGAGCTTCCTCCTTTTTCTAATTATGGGTGATAATATTACTGAATCATTATACCTCATTAATTGCAATTTTAGGGAAAATATGAGTATAAAGGGTAAGTTTTCTTTTTAGACTAAAAAACATAAAAAGAACCTATCCTTGTATAAAGATAGGTTCTTTTTAATTCAACCTAGTGCCAATTTGCGGAAGTAGCTCGCGCCTAGCATTTTGAATTCTAGGTGAAAACTTAAACCCTGCTTATGAGCACCTGTCGAGATGTTTATATACTCGTTACCTAATGCCGTAGGAGAAGTAGGGATACCATTTAATTCGTAAATATCATACTCTTTGAGCGGAATGATATGAAATGAAATATTTTCATAAGGAACATGACTATGAATCTTTCAAATCTCTAAATGTGCAGGATATACTAAAGGAAACAGAGGAGTGAGTTGTATTGATTGATGTATTAAACTTTTGGATAGGAGTAAGTAAGACTTTTTTGTGGGTATACGCAATTAGTGTTGTCTTAATGTATGGTAGTCTCCGAGTTTATTATTGGGTGATTGAAAAAGAGGATGATACCGATGAAAATGTAGAAGGAAATTGGAATCTCATATGGACACCTGCTATTAACACAGTAGGGGTTTTCTTCGTTTCGTATCTCGTTCTTAAGGTGTTGTTTGCTAAAACAATATGGTCGCTTCAAGCTTTAATAGAAAACAAGTGGAATGCCCTGCAGTTTAAACGTCGATTGTTTGGATTTAAATCAAAGGGGGAGTAAATCAATGTCTACCTTTTTTCATACAGTGTTAATTTTAGCAAGTATATACTTGCATAGCGCCATAATTGTATTTTTTTTACTGCGTATGCTAATGCATCTTGGTAGTGATGCAGCTACAACAGACCAAGAAATTGATGACTTTTGGTTCATTATGTGGTTTCCAATTCTGAATACAGCATGTTGCTTGCTCTTTAGTTATACCCTTATCTACCTATTGGCTCTTCGTGTTAAAGAATCTATTTATCAAAAGATTAATTTCCAACAATTCAAGCGTCGCTTGTTCGGTTTAAAATAAGAAAACAAACCGATAAGTTTAATAAAAAAGATACCTTCTTTCATTTTTTATACGGTATTTTCATAATATACGGTTTTAAAATCACATTTTAAAATTGAGTGCTATGATATAGAAAATCGAACACAAAAAGGAAGGTAAACACATGAGAAAGATAGATAAATTAATTGAAGATAATCAAGACAAATTAGAAGACATAATTGTACCCCAAACACCTTATACATTGATGGATTATATTCACGGCAGGTGTCAAGTATTTGCGCAAGCTTTACACGAAGAGTTGGGTTACGAATTGGAGTTTTTTTGGGACCATGGTTATTGGTTTGATGATGATGATTATCCGTCCACTGTACTTGTTCATGCTTATTGTATTCTTCCGAAAGGGGTGCCTTTCAAAGGGAAATATGTTGATGCGAGGGGTGCTCTTTCAAAACGAATGATGCAACAAGAATATGAGTACAGTATTCCTTTGTATGAAAAATATTCAATAGATAGGTTAGAAGAAGATTACAAACAAAACATATTAGAACAACCAACTAAAGAAGAAATTAAAGCTGTTCGCAACTATATTAGAGAAAATATAAATAAATATAAATAATAGTAAGAGACCTTCTATGATACATGAGAAGGTCTTTTTATATTAAAGAAGATGAAGTGGATGAATTTAAGGTAACTGTATGCATATATATATGATGCTTTTGAAAACTTGGGGAAATATAGATAGAATAAAATGGAAAACAGAAAACGAAAAATAGAAAATATACATTTTTGTAAAATAATTATTTACCAATTAATAAAAAAAGAATGTTTATTAAAAAATAATCATAGAACTTTTCGTTTCAATCTTTTATAATGAAAATGAAAGGAGTTGGAAACTTTTGCATCTAGTGGAAAATTTACAATTAAATATACTTCTAAACATACTTTCCTTTTATTTTTTAAGCGTTGCCTTTACATATTGCGTAAGTCGTTTTTTTTTCTTTTCAGGTAACGATGAATACGAGGCACATGAAATTCAAACTCTATGGGGAGTTTTATGGACGCCTGGGCTTAATCTTTTATTTACACTGTTTTTGGCTTTTGAATGTGTAAAAGAAAAGATGAAAACATACAGACGAACCAATAACCATTGGAAACGGTGGATGTCATATGTTAAAAAGTTAAAGTATCGTATGTTCGGTCTAGAACAAGTGGAGAGCACAGGTAAGTACCGTAGAAAAGGAATAAAGGACAAAATAATATGACCATAGAAAATGTAGTGATTTATTTTGTAACGATAAGCTTCTGTTACGTATTAGGCAAGGTGAACCTTCGCATCTATAAAGAAGTTGAGGCAGACACAATGATAGCTCTTATCATTGTGTCCTTAGTACCGTATTTAAATTTACTTGTTGTTTTGTTTCTTGCCCTTTTGCTATTCTTAGAGTGCTTAAGCCTAATGGAAAAAAAGTTGAAAGAAAAAAGGAAACAAATAAATAGACCCAGCTTTGTTGAACGTTTATTTAACGTAAAACGAGAAGGACGCGGATATGAAGCGAGGTACATTTATCAAACGAAAGATTCAAAAGAAATAAACAAGTGATGGATAACAAATAAATACAAAGTGTCACTCTTGTTTAAAAGAGCTTATCTTAGCGGATAAGCTCTTTTTTTATACATTTATCTGTATCCTGCCCCTAAGAAGGAAGAAGTTGAAAAAGACCCAAAGGAAAAGAAAAAGGGGTGAGAAATATGAGTGCTGTAGAGTTCATCATTTGCCTAGCGTTACTTGTAGCAGGTGGAGTAGCCATTGTAACTCAAACAGAATGGATTCAGTTTCTAACTGATAGCTTTCAAACTGTTATTGCCTTCGGAAACCATCATCCGTGGTTTTGGCTTGGTATGACAGGTGTGTCAATATGGGCATTTTTTAAAACAAGAAAACGAATGAAGAAAAAACAATCATTCATTCTTGAACAAAACAAACTGTATCACCAAAAGCAATTGGAGGAACAGCGTCAACGGGAGCGAATGGATTTTTGGGCATCTTTTTCTACGCAACATACGATTTTACGCAACGAATCGCGAGCGTATTCTACAGGTCAAACAAGCTGTGTTTGACTTACAGAATAATGAAGAAGAAACGGAAGATTTACATGAATTCGAATCATTGGAGCATGACTTACGTCAGTTAGTTATATCATTTTTATCGCTCAGCAACACACAGCAAGATGAACAGCAAAGCAAGTTAATGGAAACTGTTGCACTCATAGAGAAAAGGTTAAACTTGTACAAGTTACAAGAACAAACCCAAACAATGAATCAATTTGAAAAAATGACCCGTCTAGTTGAAGAAAAATATCAATAAAATTCCTCTTTTTCCATAAAACTTGTATATAATGAATGAGCAAACAACAATAAAAGAAAAGAGGTATTGCTATGGAACGCAATAGTAGATTTAATCAATTCATTTTAGACGCTTATGAGCTTTCGTTAACGAAAAAGAAAAATGAAAGTGTATTAGGAACAGAGGTTAGTTTCCCTGCCATTATAGGGCGAATTTATATTGGGAACAGTTCTCCTACTTTTCAAGAAATCGCTGAACATACTAATATTAAAGAAAAAGGTATGAAACAATTTCTTGAAAGCATTCCAGCGACATCGCCTGAAATGGTATCTATAAAAGTTCGTGGAACTGATGAAGCGGAGGATATATATGAATGGTCGTATATTTCTCATCAAGTAGAAGAACATGCTCTGCTTGTCGAAACACAACGAGGAGTCAAAAGATTTTCCTATTGATTTTGGTAAATAGCAAATGCTGAAACAAACTTTAAATAAAAGAAGATAACGGAAAAAATCTGTATAAAAAGGACAACCTACAATTGCTTATGCAATCGTAGGTTTTTTTATCATAAAATAGAATAGCGAAAGTTTTTTTAATTGTATCTTGTGCCTGATAAATTCCATGTTTATACTGTTAAAAGAAGGGGAAAAGAGTGAAAGGAGTTACTCTTGTGTTTGCAGCTATTTTTACATTTGCCATATGCGTAATGACTACATTATATGGCATTTATTACTATAATCAAAGCGGGGAAACAAACGTTTCAACTAAAAAAAAGAAAGCCCTGCGAACTAATGACTTAAAGCAGACAAAAATTCGTCCTCGGGATGTTCATGACTTTATAGCCCGAATTGCTCAAGGAGAATATGTAGATATAGATAGTGTATATGACAAACAATTGTATGTCTCTCACGACTCTGACTTATACATGGCATGCAGGCGTATATCGCCACATAGCATATTAGCAGAAGTGCGTGATAAAAAGTTTGGTTATTTGTTGGTAGAAGTAAATATAACTACTCGAATACCAAAACTACATACGCCCACAAATAGTGATGTCTATGATTCCGACAGGATATATGACATTGGGCTATTTCAAGAAAGATGGAACAGTCGTAAAAATGAGCAGTTACATACCGTAAGCAATCGACTTGTCTCTCGTTTTTTATCGCAAGCTGCACGCTCAGCTGCGTCTTCTGCATTTAAACAATCGCGTGTTGCGCGTACACTTCCTAATTCAATTCAACAAATGTGGAAGAAGATAGTAACGTTGAAAGAAGAACTGCAGGCGTACTGCAATGAGCAAGGAAAAGATTATGAACTGTCCTATCTTATAGAACAAAGTGAAAAATTACTTGAACAGTTTGCGCTGTTTTCGCCATTACAACAAAAAGAAAAAGAAAGCGAATGTTTGCAGACGCTGACAATTATCGAACAGAAGCTGAAAGATATATATACACGTATGGCTCGTAAACAGGAAAAGGATTTTCAAAGACAAAAGCGTATTATTGAGCAATATGAGTTATAAAACTTAGGAGGTCATTTAGATGGGAACATATTATTTTCAAGATGGAAGACAAGAGCAATTTGAGGATATTCCATTACCAACAGTAAGAGAAGAATGTTTTTTAATTAACCTTCCGTCTACAGAAGAAGACTTTATCGGAGGAAATGGTGAAAGTATTTGGGCATGTGGAACTGAAGAAACCTTAGAAGCGTACAAAAATATGGATTTCGAAGGCGTAGTTTATGTGAAATTGATGAACAATTCCATGTACTACCCTAATTTAAAATACAAAACGGTTATTCCAGTTAAAGTAGAAAAAAACAAGAGACCTGTAGCGTATTTAGATGAATTGAAT
>Ga0207655_1000241_pt1 | contig 90061 bp, 77 predicted proteins | sample KBSM44metaG_FD_184398 | JGI IMG/M metagenome (GOLD analysis project Ga0207655, IMG submission 184398) | Miscanthus rhizosphere microbial communities from Kellogg Biological Station, Michigan, USA - KBS M4-4 metaG (SPAdes) (version 2) | ecosystem: Host-associated > Plants > Roots > Rhizosphere >... | reverse complement strand
CGGCTTCCATTCCGCCATATTTCGCCTTCCAGTTGTAGTAGCTGGCTTCGGAAATAGCGGCTTCGCGGCACACATCTTTGACGGTACGCCCGGCTTCGACAGACTTCAGAACGGCGATGATCTGGTGCTCGGTGAATCGGATCTTACGCATAGCGATCTCCTCAGGGGACATAATCAGTATGTCGGAAGATCTCTAAAAGTGAATGGTTCGCTTAAGCGGGGTACTTACATCAACTCATGGATTGCCCCTTCGTACCCTTCCTCTGATTCACCCACGAAAAGTCTGAGAGACTGGAAAAGCTTATCGGCTTCTTCTGGAAGATCAGATTTGATCGAAAGTGACGCTGGCGAGTAGGTTTCACCAGCAGCGTCCTTGATGGTCTCACGAATGTGATTACGAACTGACTGAACGTCTTCTAACTCTTCGATCGAGGCGTTGAGTTCGTGGACCATCTCGGTGATAGGCTCCATCGTTGCTGGATTGATTTCCCCACTCTTGCTCTTAAGAAGGGTGAATAACGGGTTAGTGCGATTGTTGTGGAATTCAGAAACAACATCCCGCAAGGCTTGGATGAAGGTCAGCGATACCTCTTTCGTAACGGAAAGGAAACCGGGCACCTTTGCCCCGATTTCTGGAAACTCCGTCTCTGACGAGAAGATACAATTATCGAAATCGCCAACGATTTTTTTGTACACCGAAGGATCGCTGAAGTCCGCCCAGCTCCGTCCGGTGAAAATCGTTTCATAATCATCGATTGTGATTGCATCAAGGATCTCCGTGAGTTGTTCATCCTCAAAGACGTCCAGGGCAGCCAACTTCAGCCGAATATCTTTTTTAGGCCGGAAGATAAGGTTATAGGTTGCCTTATGGATTGGCCCAGCATCCAAAGGAGCTGTTCCATGGAGAAAGAGTGCTTGAACAGATTCATCGGCGGTTATCTCCTCGAACTCCATGCTGATGATGATCCAGTGGCCTTGCCATTGACCGAGTGAGCGGCTGAAATCAGACTCATCTAGGCGATAGGCAGCACGCACCATGGTGTCGTCAAGTAGAAGGCGAATAGCTCGCAGGATATTAGATTTACCGGAGCCGTTTTCCCCGATAATGGTGTTCACTCCCTTGTGAAACTGGAGAGACGTGTTTTTGAAGTTCCTGTAGTTGACCAAAGTCAGTTTGGAAATATGCATGTTTCTCCGGCCTACCGCTCCTTGAGCAGCCTAAGTTATTTGCCAACGATTTTAGCGCAACTATTGATAGTCACTCTTCATCACGTCTGTAGTTTGCACGAAGAAAATCCTCATACTTCGCTGGAAGTACGGCAATTTCTCCCCACGTTTTATCTTTGGACCAGTACCCTGCACCACATGAGTCTATTTTTCCAAAAAAGAACAGAATTCGTCTCAATGCATTTGCCTGAGTAATTCCTCTGGCATCCAAATCACCATTACTGGCAGATATTCTGAAATCGACATTGCCAACGAGCCTAGGGTGCCTCAAAAATACGTGACTGGTATGTTCAAATCGATCTATGCGTACAATTTCTCCAAAATAAAAATTGGGTATATTATCTTCAGAATCGATCTCAGCGGCCTCCTTCAAAGTCTCCGCTAAAACATAATGATATACATGTTCCCCTACCGCAACGTGGATATCTCGATAGTAGTTTTGCCGAAAATTTGTGCACAACGATTGAACACTTGTCACCTTACTTGGTAGGTGGAAGGTCTGGCCTTCGTGCCTAGAGGCAGGAACATTAACTGGCGGCCCATCTTCACTTTCAAATTCTGTTTCAACCGGTTCAGGATGTTCTTCATCTTGTTGTCTTGCATTATTCTGAGGCCGCTCTTGCTTGAAACCACTAATGATAATAAGTTCACCATCTTCGACGGCTTGAGCTGCTTCGGCTTCGTTATCGTATTTTTTCCCAACCATGATCCCACTTCGTAAACGGCAATACGGTGCGTCTTCATCAGGGTAATGTCTAAAAAGAGCGTCAGCGCCGTTCGCCATGATAGACACTGCTGGATCTCCTGGAACTCTTAACAAAGGTTCATAGCATGAAGGGCAGTGAAGATATCCTTTCATTTCTGCTTCATATTCCAACGGCTCAACTTCGACTCGGTTTAGCACTACAATGGGCATTGTTGATTTGTCCCATTTTGGATCGTAATAAGCATAAGCGATTCTGCGGCTAGTCATATCCTCTCCTTTCGATGAATTTCATCAATGATTGCTTTTTCCATAAGATGTAGAGATTCCGTCAAGATATCCCTGAGCATAGGCAGCATGCGGGCTCTTATGCCTTACATTTCCAGCTTGACTTTCAGGAAGAGAATCTAAATTAATCTGAAGTGTTTCATCACGTCTCATGCCTGCTTCATAACCTTTTTCATACGCGCAGCCACAACATTTATGTCTACCGATTCCTCCTTGATCGTCAGGAAGGTGTTCAAAAAAATCCCAGTAACGATGCTGATCTTCGCAATTAGCCATAATTCCAATTCCCTTTTGCAAATGAATACTCAACCTATATGAATATCCAGCACCTGAATTTCAAGAAGAATCCTAAAGACTTTTTGATCGACATCACAAATACAGACAAAAGTTTGGTTTCATCCCTCCCAGCGAAGACCATCAATCACATAGCAGACTGAAATTAAAGGGAATGTATGCAGATAACGCTGGGTAATTCCTGATCCGCTTTTCTCATGACCGACTACCTGTTGCAGATGCGCTAAGTCGCCAACCCAACCGCCTAAACAGGTTGATATCATGGTGTGCCTAAACGAGTGCACCAAGCGCCGCTGTCCATAATCATCAAGGTACGGAATACCAAGCTGATCGCGAACGTCAGCTAACACTTTGCCGATCTTGGGCATGTTCTTACCCGACACTGGCGAGAAGATTTTCTCTTTCCACTGCCGATTAACAAAATCGAGGAATCCCCACTCGATCAGTTTGGGATGGATCGCCACCTGTCTTGTTGCGTTCTCGGTTTTTCCCTGTCCTCCCTCTGCAATCAGCAGATAGTGTCGCTGGCTGTCCTCGTCATATTTGATCTGTGACTTCTCCAGTTTGGCGATCTCTCCTCTTCTGGCTCCCGTGTACGCTAGCAACAACGTGATCCACTTCTCCCAGCCATCAGACTGCTTGAGCGCCCAGCCCACAAATTTTCTCATTTCTGCCGCACTGTATGCGCCAAACCTCGCTTTAGACGGTGCAGCCACTACGCCATCAGTCGGAGACTTATTCAGAATATCTTTATTGTCAGTCAGGAAGGTTTTGAACAATGATTTGTAGATCTTCAGATGCTTGTGAATAGACTCAGCACCAACCAGATCTTCAGGTGGCACATCATCGCACTCAATCAATTGCTGAACGGTCATCGACCGATACGGCTGCACAACACGCTTAGGCAGGTTTTCAACGACTTCCATCACCTGCTTAATATCCTGTTTAGTGATCGTCGTTACATCTGTTGTTGTACCAAGGACAATTAACAGCACTTCCATAAACCGTTCATTGGCCTGTGAGATTGCCTTTGTCCAGTTCTGGGCCTTCTCCCTTTTGTACATATTCCACGCGCCAGCCAGCGTTAATACTTCCTTTAGTTCAGGATGCTTTTGAGGCTCAGTAACTGCTGGCGGGGTAATCGTTTCCCGATGTTCCTGAATGACCATCGGCTGAATATTGCTCTGCTCACTATCGAGGAATTGTTGAGCCAGCCAGTGTTCACTCTGCTGCTTTAATCGGTTACTGAAATCTGAAAGACGTTGGCCAAACTGATCCGGGTGGACAGTTCCACGTTTGACTAATGGAATGGCTGGAGAAGCAAATGACATCAAGAGTTGCGCGTGGCTGTGGCTATCCGTCTCTAAAGAACGACGGAAATATTTACTACCGGATAGGCGAAAGCTGACGTAGTAGATCCCGTTACGAATGATGGTGTGATTGATAGATGCGTGTGCCATTTTGTTTGTCTCTGTGAGTGACAACATAACAAAATGAAGAGAAAAAACCGTGCAAGTCTTTGATTTATATCTTAGATAATTGCCAGGACTACGCTGGCATTATCCAGATCAGGTGGTACGGGTATTTCTCAGCCTTCACAAAGAAGGGCACCCCGAGTCATTTGGTAACCATTAGGTTACCGCCAGCAAGGTTAGGGGAAGTTGTTTGTTGAAGCAAGCCTGCCGACCCAGAGCGCTTACATTTGCCGATTTTTCGCAGCATTTAATGTACATTTTTATCTTTAGAAAAAGTTAACCCACACCTTTCACTTTCGTTTGAAACATTATTTCATTAACCACTAAATATCACTTTCGAACTTTTGACTATGCGTGCTATTTGTGATCAAGGTCAATATTTGAATCATCATTATAATGGATAGTTCACGCCGAAAAATAAGTGGCATGAATAATAAAAACATTCTCACCCTTGATGACCTACAGAATGATCAATGTAAGTAAAATAATTTACATTTTTAATTTAAATTTGTTAATGAGATATTGTTAAATGAAATCAAATAAAGCACTCGTTTCTATTGCTGTGTTTATTACTATTTTTTCATCTACGGTCAATGCGGCTACTCTCGCTTCAGATGTTAGCTTAGCCGATGGTGGCGATGTTGAAACTGCAATTAACCAACTTTCTGGCGCTGTGGCTGGAATTGGCTCTGATATAACACGAATTGATACTATTAATACTCAACAAACCAACGCTATTACTCACAATGCCTCTGATCTCAATGGCCTTAAAGATGTTGCTATCATTCATGACCAGAGTATTAATAAAAACACTGCTGATATTGCATCATTACAAACTGATAAAGTTGATACGACGACTTTTGATATTTATCAGAACAGCCAGAATGACAAAGACACTAGCCAGGATATGGCAATTGGTGCGGCTCAATCTACTGCTGATATTGCTAATAATAAAGCAGAAGCCAATACCACCCGTATTACCACTCTTGAGAATGAACCAAAACCTAAAGACGGTGTAAATGGTAAGGATGGTATTACTACAACTATCACTAAAGTCGATACTGTTTCACAAGCTAAAATTGCGTCTCAAAGTACCCAGATTGCCACCCTCAAAACGCAAACCACGGCACAAGCCCATGATCTGAATGCCGCTAAACAGGTATTTGAACAAGCACAGGCGAGCAGTAACGCACAATTCAGAAGCCTTAAAGATGAAGTAGATAGCAACAAAAAAGAAGCGCGTTCAGGCGTCGCGAGCGCCGTGGCTATCGCCTCAATGCCGCAAGTTGAAAAGTCTCAGGCTGTCATGTTCTCGGCAGGTATTGGTTCCTTTAAAGATGAACAAGCGTTAAGCGTGGGCGCTTCTTTCCATGCTGGCGAACATGCGATTATCAAAGCAGGGATTAGTGATTCGACTAATAATGATTTAGCGATGGGTGCAGGCATTGGTATCGGTTTTTAAGATTAACCCGGCCCCTTTTTGACAGAGGGGCCAGACTGCTGACATTTGCCTCTTTAACACAGATTTACCTGATACGATTTTCGCCAATAACAGGTATCCTAAGCCGATCAGGCTCAGGCCACGCGTTTACTGAACTCCCAGGTACATCTCTGTATGCGAAAAATGTTTAAAGTGCCGCTGCTGCTGGCGTTGCTGTCATGTTTTATGTTGACTCCGTTTCTGGCCGAGGCGGATGACAGCCAGGCGCAAACTGATGTGGAACAACCGGTAAAGGTTAATGCCAACATCGCGTTACCCGCTCTGCAAAAGCGTCTGGATGCGCTGAAGCAGCAGGTTTCTACCGCGAAGGTGGACAAGCAATTCACGGCGCTGAATGATGAAGCCCAGCGGCTGGTTAGCGACGCCGATAAGCTCGCCGTGGCACTGGCTCCGCAGCTGGCACAGGTTCAGGCTCAGCTGGATGTCCTTGGCCCACCGCCGGCCCCCGGCACGCTGACGGAAACCCCGCAGGTGGTCAGCCAGCGCAAACAGCTTAATAACAGCAAAACCCTTCTGACCACCCAGATTGAGCAAACCAAAGCCATCGGCGTGGGCGCGCAGAACTTATCAGCTCAAATCTTTGGTTTACGCCGTGATGCGTTAAAAACCCAAATTGCGCTGAACACTGGCAGTATTCTCGGGGAGAAATTCTGGTCCCCGCTGATTAATCCGGCCGAGAAAGATGCCGCACGCTTTGATGCTTTTGGTTCACAGGTCAGTGACGCCTGGCGCCAGGCATGGAGCGAAGAGTGGCGTGTGGGTTCTGGATCCTATCTGCTACTGGCGCTGGTCATTGGCCTGTTTGGACGCAAAGCGCTGGATAAACCGGTTGGCTGGATCCTACCGCGCTGGTTGCCGCAGGGCCGATTCCGTCGAAGTTTTCTCGCCTGCTTCACCACGCTCAGCACGATGTTTACGCTGGGCATCAGCATGCACCTGTTGGTTTATATCTTCACACGGTTGCCGGATACCGCGCAGCCGGTGCTGGAATTTGCCGATCAACTGGTCGAGCTGACCTATTTCTCGGCGATCATCGCCGGGCTTGGGATTGCCTTACTGTCGAACAATCACCCTTCCTGGCGTCTGCCGGGGATTGCCGATTCGCTGGCGAAAACGCTCGGGTCGTTCCCGGTCCTGCTGGCGACGTCCATCTTCATTTTCGGCATCATTGAGCAGCTCAACGCCCTAGTCGGAACCAGCATTGCCGCCACCCTGTTTGGCAACGGATTGTCGGCCCTGTTGGTGGCATTGAACTGTCTGATAGCGCCGGTACGCGTGAACCGTATGCGACGCAAAATGCGCGCCGAGGGTGAGCAGACTGAAGCCCGCTCAACGATTGCGGGCCTGATTCATCTGGTGATCAGCCTGACGGCGGTGGTTATTCTGGGTGCGTTGCTGATCGGTTATATCCCGCTGGCGCGCTTTGTCACCTTTGAATTGCTGTGGATTGGCCTGGTGGTCAGCTGTCTGTATCTGCTCATTCACTTCGTGGTCGATCTCTGCGACAGCGTGTTCTCCCCGTCCACCCAAAGCGGAAAAATTCTCAAAAGTACGTTGAGCCTTAACGATCGTCACCTGTCGCTCGCCGCCACGCTGTTCTCGGCGGTGGGGAAAACCTCGCTGTTGCTGATGGCCGCCATCGCGCTGCTCAACGGGACTTTCGGCAGTACCACCCCGGTCGAGTTATTGAAAAAAATCGTCGATATTTGGGGCGGCGAAGGTATCGGTGGCGTCAGTATTATTCCGGCGCATGCTCTGAATGCGTTTCTGTGTCTGGTGATTGGCTGGTACGTCTTACGCTCCACCCGTCGCTGGCTGGATAACGACTTCCTGCCAAAAACCATGATGGATCGTGGCCTGCGAGCGTCGCTGGTCACGCTATTCACCAACGTCGGCTATGTGCTGATCATCATGCTGACGCTGTCTATGCTCGGCATCGAATGGAACAAGCTGGCGTGGATTGTCAGCGCCCTGTCGGTAGGTATCGGTTTTGGTCTTCAGGAGATTGTGAAAAACTTTATCTCCGGTCTGATCCTGCTGACAGAACGTCCGGTCAAAGTGGGCGACCTGGTGAGTATCAGCGGCGTCGAGGGGGATATACGGCGGATCAATGTCCGCGCCACGGAAATACAGCTCAGCGATAAATCGACGGTGATCGTCCCCAACTCGCAGTTAATTTCGCAGAACGTGCGCAACGCCACCATGGGAAATGCACAGGGCGTGGCGACCATTACCCTGACCTTCCCGCTGGATATCGACCCTGAACAGGTGCGTAATCTATTGCTGATGGCCTACACCCTACACGAATCCATTCTGGAAGCTCCCGCGCCGTCGGTCAGCTTTAAGGAGTTAGGACCTAACGGGATTGTGCTCAGCGTAACGGGTTATGTGAACAGCCCGCGCATGGTCAGTTCTACACGCAGTGATCTGCTGTATGAAATCCTTAAGATGCTTCGCGAGGCGAATATTAGCCTGAGCCAGACACAAACCATGATCCTCGAACAGCCGCATAAAGCGGTAACAGAGGAATAACAGACAGGGCCACCCTGGCGGTGGCCCTTAATTTTTATAAACACGCCTCACTCCCGCGCCAGACGTCGCCATTCTTCACGCGTGATTTCCCACAGTTCTGAGTCCAGTTCACCCGAAACGTATTGCGCTTTTTCCGTACGGACCAAACGCATACCGCTGCGGCTGGAGAGCTGTCGAGAGCGTTCATTCACCGCCGCTTTCGGCGCTCTGAGCACTTCTTTGTCCAACGTTTCAAACCAGAAATAATTCACCGCCTCGCAGGCTTCGGTCATGAGACCTTGCCCCTGAAATTCCGGCACCAGCCAGAAACCACGGTTGTTATCCGGCAGATCCATTAGCGAAATCACGCCAATCAGTTCCTGATCGTTATCTTTGTGACGCAGTGACCAAAACCAGCCTTTACCGTTTCGACTGGCCTCCAGAGCCACATTATCAACATAATGCTGTGCCGCGCCTTCGGGGAACGGCCACGGCACGGAGGCGATCAGATATCGCACGATTTCCCAACGCGGGAATTTGCGCTGAATGTGTATGGCGTCCTCTGAACACAGCGGGCGGAGAATAAGCCTCGACGTGATGATTTCCGGTGTCGTTATCATTGTCCCCTCTTACAATTAGTCAGGTGCTAATCCGTTATCACATCAAAAAGCGTGCGCAACGCCAGTTTCCCCGACGCAGTAACCGTCACCTCTCGGTATCCCGGGGTGCGAGTTAACCATCCTTTATGCTGACAATGCAGAAGCAGCGCGGCGCCCACACTACCACCAACATGATATCGCCGTTCGCTCCAGTCAAGGCAGGCACAACACGCTTTCCGTTTGCTCTCATCGCCAAGTGCAATGCCCAGCTGGGAAAAATGGTCGCGCCCGGTTTCAGTGAGTGCGGAACCATCGGCTTCGAGCCAGCCCTTTTTTACCAGTGAATCATAAAGCCTGACCGCAACCTCACCCGCCAGATGGTCGTAGCAGGTTCGCGCCTTTCTGAGTGAAACAGGGGTACGAACGATCTGTGAAGGGTGACTTATTCCTGACAGGCCCATCAGCTGTTCGAGTAGTTTAGCGACATCGCTGCCCGTCAGACGGTAATAACGATGTCGCCCTTGAGATAGACATGTAACCAGCCTGTTTTGCAGCAACCGCGCAAGATGAGCACTGGCCGTGGAGGCGGAGATGTCCGCCACGGTAGCCAACTCCGTTGCGGTCCACGCGCGGCCATCCATTAAGGCACACAGGATTTTCACCCGAGACGCATCTGCCAGCGCCGCGGCAAGGCTCGCCATCGAATATTCCAGCGCACTGTCGTTGTCGGTGTCATCCTGGTGCTTGTGCATGGTTACCTACTGTTTTCTGCCCACGACCTTGTCACCTGGTCTGCTTTATGTGGATTGTCCGTCACCAGAATTAACCGGTTCGCATGATCGCTGTATTGCGTAAGTATGGCGATACCATGCTGCGCAAGCGTTGCCGCAATCGCGCCAAGCTCGCCGGGTCGCTCCTGTTTTAATTTGCGGATAAGCGGCGTGCAAACAGCCACCACCACAAATCCGGCGTTTTCCAGTACGGCTCTGGCTTTCTGACCATCATCGACAAGAAAATGGGCATGGGCGCATTCTCCGACCGTAAAGACGCCACCGCCTTCCAGGCCCACACCCTGTTCGCCAAGCGTAATGCCTAATAGCGCGAGTTGGCCAGGTCTATTATCCAAAATAACGTGAACATCATCCATGATGAATCCCCTCTTGTGCAGTGAACGAATATTCACGAATGAGTTCCGCCACACGGATTTGATAAGTGGCAAAGACCGACGCTCTCCCCTCAGCCTGGGCCTGCTGGTGCAGCATATTTTTTTTCCAGGCCAGCACTGCCTGTTCGTCTTTCCACCATGAGAGTGAAAGAACTTTGCCTTGCGTGGTAAGACTCTCAAATCGCTCAATCGAGATAAATCCCTCCACCTCTGTCAGGAAGGGTTTAAGCTGCGCGGCCAGCGAAAAATAGCGGTCCTGTTTTTCAGGAGAAAGGGTCGCTTCGAAAAGTACAGCAATCATGTTATAGCCCTCGGTGATGGTATTAACGAGGACTATAACGAACAGCAAAACGGATACTTCGTTGAGGAACGAAGTATGCAGACGTGGCGACAGACCCGCAATTATGCGTAAACGCCAGAGGTCGTCCAAGGAGGGGACGGGGTCGAGGATTGAACGCTCAACCCCGCAGCACTGCGTGTTCTGACCATTCTCAGCGGTGATATACCCGAATAGAAAAACGCAGCCAACCGGAAAACACCAGCAAAAATATCATCAGGCTAAGCCATTCTGCTACTCCGGTTTTATCGAACAGGATGCCGATAAACGCCAGTATCAGAGTGGCTATCAGTAATATCAGCAGCGTCTGTCGTGAGCTAAAGCCGCATTTCATTAAAATATGATGGATATGTCCGCGATCCGGCCGGAATGGGCTATTACCGCTGAGTAAACGCCGCAGCGAAACCGCACACATATCCCCTAACGGTAACGCAATAAGCCATAGGGCTGTCGCCGCATCGATTACGGCGTCCTCAGACTGCGTGGCGATGATCAGAAACCAGATTACAACGAAACCAATTACCGTACTGCCCGCATTCCCCATAAACACCTTGCGCTTTGAACCGCCAATAAGACCCAGATTCGCGATAAGGTAAGGGATCAGTGCCAGCATTAACGCCAGACACCATTGCCACGCGCCATCATTACCGTGCACATAAAACAACCATCCCAGCGCCCCAAAGGTGACACTGGAGACCGTGCCGAGTAAACCATCGATACCATCGATCATGTTGAACGCATTAATCGATGCCCACATGGCAATCAGGGTAATCAGCCAACACAGGGCACCGAGTGTGACGACATATCCGGGTATAATTTCGCCAAGTGTCCATAACCCTAGCCCTTCACGTATCATTAGCACTGCGGCAATCGCCTGAACAATAAGACGCGGGAGCACGGGCAGGTTAAAACGATCGTCCAGACTCCCCACCACCAGCAACATCAATGTGCACAGCAAGAATATTTCCTGATGCAGCAGCCAGTTGGGCTGTAACACGTGCAATGAACTCATCGCAATCCAGAGCGAGATCCCCCCCACCAACGGAATGTGACCTGTATGGATCTTACGCGCGTCGGGCCTGTCCACCAGGCCAAATACCGGAGCTGCCCTTCCAGCCAGCGCCAGCCCGACGGTTGCACTCAGCATTATGATTAAAAATTCCATATGATTAACTCTCTCCAGCCAGCCGCTGTCGGTTTTTTAGTTAACGCAAAAGTCTCGCCGCGGTGGCGGGTATTAATTTTTGTCACTGTAACTGTAACCATAATGGTCATAGCCATAGCCGTATGCGCTACTGGCGCGTCTGACGACGCCGTTGAGGATCGCCCCTTTAACGTTCACGCCCCCCTGCTCCAGACGCTGGACGCTGACCGTCATCTCTTTCACGCTATTCATCCCGAAACGTGCAACGAGCAAGCTCGTGCCTACGATGCGCCCCATCACCACTGCATCGGTGACTGCCAGAACCGGCGGCGTATCCACGATAACCATGTCGTAATTATCGTTCGCCCACGCCATCAATTGGCGGAAGCGTTCATGCATGAGCAGTTCCGCCGGGTTCGGCGGCACCTGGCCCCGGGTGATGACATCAAAATTTGCCTTGGCAAAAGGTTTCACTACCTCTGCCATACTGGCCTTGCCGGAAAGCAGATCCGAAAGCCCGCTTTCATTGTCGATGCCTAACAGGTCATGCACATAGCCGCGGCGCATATCGGCATCGATAAACAACACTTTCTGTTCGGACTGCGCCACAATCGCCGCCAGGGAGCTGCTGATAAACGTCTTCCCACTGTCAGGGGTGGCTCCGGAAATCATCAGTACGTTGTTCGGCGACTCCATCATTGCGAAGTGGAGACTGGTACGCAGGCCACGAATGGCCTCTATCGCCAGGTCGGTAGGATAATCCGTTGCCAGGAACGGGACGTTCTTGGTTTTATGGCGTACCTTTTGCGAAAGAATATTTTTACTGCGTAGGCGCGTTTTCTTCATCAGCCATTCAGACATTGGCACCGTGGCATAGACATTTATCCCCTGCTCCTCCAGTGCTTCCGGTGACTCAATGCCACGGCGCAACAGTGAGCGCGCAAGCACCAGTCCTACCGAAATAAATAGCCCCAGGATAATCCCGATCGCGACCACGATGGCTTTTTTCGGTTTGATTGGCATCGGCTGGGTCAACGCGGTGTCGATAATACGCACGTTACCAATCGCGCTGGATTGGGAGATACTCAACTCCTGCTGACGGTTAAGCAGTTGTAGATAGACTGCGCGGCCGGATTCTACGTCACGACTCAAACGTAGGACCTGCTGCTGAGTTGACGGCATGGCGGACACGCGCTTATTCAGTCGGTTTTTTTCCTGCTCCAGCGTTCGACGCTTATCCATCAGCGCCTTATAAGTAGGGTGATCCTTTTTATACAACTGAGAAATCTCAGCTTCCCGGAAAGTTAACTCGTTGAGTTGGTTATCTGCGTTGACTATCTGTTCCAGTACCGCTTTGGCTTCAAGATTGAGATCCACCGAATCTCTCTGCTTGCGATAGTCGTTAAGCTTATCTTCTGCTTCATCCAATTCACCCCGCACCTGCGGGAGCTGCTGCTGTAGAAACTCAAGGCTTTTCGAGTCCTGAGCCGCCTGGCGAGCAATGTTCTGCTGCAAATAATTATCAGCAATGCTATCGACGATGCGGGCAATCTGCTGGGGGTCCTCACCGGTCATCGTCAGCTCCAGCATTCCACTGTCTTTACCGCGATCGCGGACGGTGAAATTCAGCTGTAGATCGGTAAGGATTTCGGGTTCCGGCTGCTGGCGAAGCAAAAATGCGGTGCCCGGTTTCGCCTGAATATCTGACACTTTCAGTGCCACACCGTCTTTGTCCAGCAGTTGCCCGACCTCACCTTTTAGCTGGAAACCCTCGCCTTCAAGCAGATAGTGCCCGTTCTCACCCACGGTCAACAACAGGGTTTGTGCCTGGCCCTTTCGCGGCGGGATGTTCATCCAACTGATGACCAATTGGCCCGGTGTCTCCCCTGTCAGACGTGCCCAACCGCGGCCAAACAGCGGAAAATACTGCTGCTGTACGATGTTGCGCAGGTTGAGATCGCTGATCGTTTTTCCGAGGATCATCCGAGACTGTAGCAATTGTATTTCAGAGGCCGACTCCGGCGAGCCGGTCGGCATTAACTGGCTCAGGCTACTCAGAATAGAGTTCCCCTGCTTCTGCTCCACCTGAATCAACGCATCAGCCCGATACACCGGCGTCGAGAACAGGGCATAAACCAGCGCCGTGAGCGTAAACAGTGCGGTCACGCTGATGATGACCAGACGGTGGTCGATAAGCTCACCGAGCAGGCGAACCAGATCAATTTCATTATCTGGCGCAGATGCTCCGCTTTGAGCATGAATGTTTTTCGTCGACATAACAGTCATTCCGTGTGGTTAGCTGAGCCTTTTCGCCCATTCTTGGCTGGCCCGCTCAAGCAGGCCGTAAACATGTTCAAACGCCTCTGTACTTTTACGGTACGGGTCGGGGATCTCTTTTGCCTCCGTCCACTGACCAAAAAGCATCGTTTTACCCCGGGCTTGCGGGGCAATAGCCGTTACCTGCTCAATATGTACAGGCTCCATCACCAGAATCAGATCGTATTCCCTGGCGAGAGCAGGCGTCAGCTTGCGGGCCACATGCCCCTCCAGCGATAGCCCGTAACCGGCGGCGACCTGTGAGGCGGTGACATCTGCCGGTTTGCCAACCAAACCGTACGTCCCGGCCGAGTCTACTTTCAGCGCCGGTAACAGACGGCGAAGCAGACGCTCGCCAGTCGGCGAGCGGCAAATGTTGCCCGTGCAAATAACCAGCACGGCGTTAAATTTTAATTTGGCCATGTTTTGATGAACCGCGCGGTTTCGGTGAGGTCATGAACGCCGGAGATAGTAGGTACCAGCTGAGAGATAACCCGGTTCCAACGCACCAGCGGCGCAGTCGTCACATAGACGATGTCATAAGGCTCTAGCTGGAACTCGGTGCCGAGCACCATCGCGGAAGCATCCTGGGCGTTCAACTGATAGATGTTAGCTATCTTGCCGTTTTGTTTGCCCTTAAGTGAACGGATGACGAAAATGCCGGTGGCATCTGACATTTCTTGCTTCACCCCTTCGGCGTTGCCCAGTGCCTCTGCAAGGGTCATGCCGCTACGATCCATTCTCAGGGTGCTCTGTTTGCCGACTTCACCCATCACAAAGACCTTCAGGTCATCGTTTCGCGGCACGAACAGGATATCCCCCGGATACAGCATTTTGTTCTGGGTCAAATCACCACGTTGCATCAGGGCATACAGAGAAAGGCGGGTATCCTTGCCTTTATGCGTCAGCACCACGTTGCGCCAATCTGCATCCGAGGTCAGGCCACCCGCAGCGTTGATAGCATCCATCACGGTTAAAGGGATGTTTGTTATTGCCTGCTGACCGGACTTCGCCACTTCACCGGTTACATACGCCTTCTGCGAGCGAAATGCGGCGATACTGACATCCACCTGCGGGCTCTCAATAACGTTGTCCAGACGGGCGGTGATTGACTGACGAACTTCGGTCAGCGTTTTCCCGGCCACCTTCAGATGACCGACGTAGGGATAGAAGATAGTGCCATCGGCGTTTACCCAGTTACCCGTATCGCTGGCGCTACGATACTGACCTGCCGGGGTGGTCAACTCAGGATGATCCCACACGGTGACCATCAGCACGTCGCCGACGCCGATACGGTACTCATACTTCTGCAGTTGTTCGTCCAGTTGGGGATTGGCCCGAGAGGCGATATTTCCCGGCCGGAGTTGTTCAATCAGTCCCGGCGTCAACGGCCAAACGTTAATCATTTTATTGATGTCATATTGGCTGTCCGGCAGCGCAATAACGTCTTTTCCACGGGTACTAAGCCCCTGCCCCGGCACCACGGTGCAACCGCTGAGGGTCACCATAACCAGTCCCAGTATTGAATATTTAAAGTTACGCTTTTTCATTAGGTAGAATCGTCAATTAATCAAAGAGTTCAGGGTTATTGCCCCAGAGGCATTTCGCGTTCTGAAGTCATGCCATATAGCTGATACTTCCGGCCCAGCGTTTGGCCACCATCCCGGGTCAGCGGTGTCCAGGAAACGACGGCCCGATTACGGTTTGGCGTGATGGTCATCAGGTCCAGAGGAACGGAGATGTAAAAGCCTTTGCTGAACCCCCCTTCGCCGTAGTCTTCTTTCGATACGTTAGACATGGCCGCCCACAGGCCTACCGTCACGCCGCTGTCAAAGCGTTTCGCTACATCGACGGTCACGCCTTTGTCTTTTGCCAGGTATTGCCCCACGCTGACCTTCATCAGCACCGAATTCACCTGCGGTGGATTCCAGTAAGCCGTCAGAAAACCGGTCGGCGCAGAGTAGTCGGTAAAGCGCATCATGTTGTTCCAGTCGCGCTGTTTGACGTAGTTTGCGTCCAGACCCAGCGCCCAACTGGCGTCCAGTGGCCGGTACAGCACCTCGGCACCCACGCCGCCATACATGGTTTCAAGATATCCGCCGTACAACTGACCGTAGAAACCGTTGCCCAGACTGCGGAAATAGTTGGCCTGCAGATTGTTGACGTAAACGTCGTTCGCGACGTAGTCGCGGATATGGGTCCGTACCCGAGGCAACGTAGAATCGGTTGGGAGCAGCGATGAGTTAAATTTGTCGTAGTTGTTGTACAGGTTGGTAAACACGCCCCCATCAAGCAGCAGATTGTCGCTTAACCAATATTTGGCACTGCCGAGCAGCCCCACCTGAAACAGGTAAAAATCCTCAGGTCCGCCAAAGGATTGTGCCAGCGACGGTGAGAGTGAATAGCTGAAATCATCGGCGTTAATACGATAACCGCGGCCAAATCGTCGCGTGTCTACTGGCTCTACACGCTTGTGCTGTAGGGTCTTCTCCTGCCCCAGTGGTTGCCCCGCAAGTTGCTGACGCAGGCTGACCACATCAGTTTGCGTCGTCACCTGCGGCATGCGGTCCCGGATCTGGGTAATCGTTATCGTCTCGACACCCGCTGGCAGGTGATTGACCAAAATACGATTGGCACGATCGATGGCCTCACGCGCGTCGCGATAACGGTATTGTTCCCCGCTCATGTAAAGATTGTTTCCATGCAGCAGGATTTCCGGTGCGTCAAAACCTGCGTCGTATTTCAGGTCTATGAGCTGATTGGCTGCGGCGGTGTAGTGAATCCCTTCAGATGCTGGCTGCGGTTGATAAGCCGGTCTTTCGCTGTCACGCAGCGCCGGGCGCAAATCGTTTACGTTGGTTCGCAACGTGAAGCCAAACATCAGCGTGTTCCCGCGCTCGTAGCTGAGATTGATATCAGCCCAGTCGGTCAGGCGATAAATTGCCCCCACGTTAACGTGACTGGCCTGGTTGATTTTTCCCGCAAAATCGTCACGGTAGTCATTTCCGTCGTACTCCAGCTTCAGGCGTAGCGGCTGCCACGGAGTTTGAAACTCGACGCCTGCGAAAAGTGCGGCCGGGCCCCGGAACATATCGCTGAAGCTGATATCACCGGCATCGTTGAGTTCAGCTCGGGTACAATATTTATGACTCGCCCGGCAGAAAGGGTTGCTGACATTGCCACTATTGCCGGAGTAGCCCCAGGCCATACCCAGCGTCAAATCAAAGGCGCCGACCATTTTGCTGGCGACCAAATACTCTCCGTCAAACAGGCCAGTCCCCGCAATATCGCGTTTTCCAAAGGCCACCTGCGGCAGCCAGAAGCCCTCTTCCCAAAGACGCGCTTTGAAATCGAAAGATTTGTCTTTGTAGCTCTGAGCGCCACTAAAATCTGTGCTGGCGCTGTACTTCCGGGTGCGGACATCGGTATAGCGCACGGTGCCTTCCAGCCACGGGAACAATGCGATGGAGGTTGACCAAAAGCGGTACTGTTCGTTGTCACGATAGTTGACGCTAAATTCACCTTCGCGGGCCAGGCGTGCATTCGGCATCTGCATCAACCCCGTGCCACCAAAGTCAGACTGTGACGGCCCTACCGGATGCGGATAGGTTAATATTTCCGCCTGTACGGTGCCCGATAAGGCCAATGCCAGGCAGCTCGCCAGATAACTTTTTTTCATTATTCAGGCACCCGACGCGCTAGCAGCGAAACAATCTGTTGATTAAGTTCACGAAACGCCGAGGGCAAAATTTGATCGGCAAAACCGACCCACAGAATACTCCCCGGCTCAGCCTCAACATGGCGTCTGTTCCAGTACGCCACTGGCGCAAGCTCGGTACGTCCGTCAGGAGAGATAATCACCACATGATTGAGATCGGCCCCGGCTAATCGGTTGTTATCACGCAGGTATTCCGCAACCGATGTTCCAGGCCGCCAGACAACGTTGCCACTGCGGCTGACAGCCCCGAGCAGCGTGACGCTGTCCGGGCGTGAGGAGGAATACAGCCGGTACTCCCCGGCGAGACGCCGGTTTGCCGTTGCTTGTGTTCTCACGACATCCGGATCGAGACGGACAAACTGTCGCCCTGTCACCTGGAGATTTTGCAGTTGCTGATTGATATGCCGGAGGGTCGCCGCCAGCTCGCCATCGGTTTTATGCTCCCAGGCGCTGAGGTTCTGTCGCACCCGCTGGCGATCGCGCAGCGCTTGCTCGGTGGCCGGTCTGGTCGCAATCACCGCCGTCGGCCACCAGACGTTATTCATCAATACGGGGTGAGTCACCAACTGAGCCAAAGAGCCCGCATCATTAATCTGGACGGTTTCATCCCGATTCGGCAGATAAACCGTCACCTGACTGTGGCTCCAGACGCGACTGCTCAACGAACCTAGCGTCATGCTCAGCAGTAAAAATAAAATCTTATTCATAGTACGGGTTTCAAAATTGTCATTTCTGCAGGCATCACACCTGCACCCATCATCTGCTGACTGCGGCGAACCTGTCCGGTTGCCACGTCCACCCAGAAGGTGTTTTGCCATGTGAGGGCGGGCCATTCTGAACGCACGTTTTCGTGCCAGATATGGCTATGGATACGATTTCCGGCGATGTTAAGCGTGGCCTCTCCGGCGGAAATAAATTGCGACGTCAGGGTGGCAGAACGTAAGCGGTCGTCTTCACTCCAGCGGATTTCACGCCGCCAGCTCATGCCATTCTCAAGATTTAATGGGCGACTCAGTGGATCCAGTTGTACGTTGGAGACGTCCAGCAAGTTACTGTGCAGACCGATAGTTTTGAGCACGCGCCCGTTGCGGGTGACTATCATTGCGTGGTCCTGCGTAAGCCATTTGCTTTGCCCCTGCTCGATATAACCCAGCACCACGAAGATCTGCTGGCCTTCGTTCAGACGCAGATACATTGATGAGTAAGGTAGCGACTGAATCTGCTCGTCTGACAGGGTGATATCCCTATCGCCAGCAGCAGCGGTACGGAAAGTCTCCACCACACTTTGCTGGCTGGCGGAACATCCCTGAAGCAGTAAGCCTGTGAACAACAAAATGAAAGGTCGCACCCAAAATCCTCAGTAACGGTTTCCAATGTGAAATGGCCTGAACCGAAAAATACCCGGGGCTGACTGCGCCTCCGGGTAAAGCAGCATGGCGTTCCGGCACGGGGCCTGAGCGCCTGACAACCCTTAGCGGGTCGCCGTCGTGGTGGTGGTGTTTTTAGAACCATCACTGTTGTCGGATGCAGCGACTACCGCGAGGGTCGCTAAACCCACAGCCGCAGTTACGCCCACGACAGTTGCGGTACCCACCGCCCCAGCAGCGATCCCCCCGGTCGTTCCGGCAGTCACCGCAGAGCTACCCGCAGTAGCAACGGGAGCGGCAACGGCTACCGGTGCAAGGGTGACAAAGGTCAGCGCAGTCAGAACCGCACTCATCTTCTTTTTCATTTATGTTCCTCATTCAATGAATGGACTTAAGATGCCCGGCTATCCGGGCCGTTAAACCAGGCTTCCGCCCGGCCAGAATTCCGTTCCAAAAGGAACGGAAAATCCTCCATGTCAACGAGGTGTCTCTGGAAACGAGTACGCACAAAAAGTGCCACCGAAATAATGGCTGACAGTTTAAAATTGATACTGATTAATGAAATACATGGTCGTACATATAACCCTAACCTCGCATATAAATATCTGCAGGTTATTACTGGCTATAAATAACGCACCGAACAAAACAGAAAGTAGAATTAGGATAATTCCGTCGCGGGTAAAACACAATTATTCACGGTCACCGAGACGGTTAAGACAAGAACCACACACAAAAAGTTAATACATTAAAAAGCTTTCATAAATATGACCAATTCAGGGATTCAATCTCACTCCGCAAACTAATCCCATGGATTAAAACCCAAAACAGAACAACACAACCTATTGTTTTATATGCTTAAAGAAAAAATTAATGATTTCAATACATAAATTAAAGATTAAAACCATCACGTTATGACCCAAAGGCAAAAGACAAGCGCCCCCAGAAAACCATTCTAACGCAACCACGTCATAGCAGAATAAGCATGAGAAAGTGAACGTTGTTAACGGGTTTATTAAACGAATCGTCAACGAGCAATTTATTGAAATAGGGATATTATTGAGCGCTATTTAAGGAATGACAGACGCTGAGCGCGAGACATCAGTATCCATGTCAAACAGGATACTGATAACAGAAGGGGAATTATGGGTGAAATGCGGGGCGCTGGCTCCCCGCGTTCGCTATAACATCAGACCGACGGTTCTGCTTGTTCAGCGGTTGGCTGATAGTAGAACTCCCCCGCTTCGCAGTGGAAGGTGGAGAACTCCGATGGGCGGCGGAAGTAATAGCCCTGCGCTTTATCGCAGCCGAGAGATTTAAGTTTCAGCTTCACGGCCTCATCTTCGATGCCTTCGGCGATCAGCGGTACGTTAAAACCGCTGGCCAGCACGATCAGCGAATTGATCACCGATTGCGCTTTTTCATCGCCCATCACGCCCATCACAAAATTGCGGTCAATCTTAATGCTGTCGAACGGTAACGCGTGCAGATAGGACAGGCTGGAGAAGCCGGAACCAAAGTCATCCAACGAGATAGCGATCCCATGCCGACGCAGGTAGCCCAACATTTTGCCGATGCGCTCCATGTCCTGCATCAGCACGCTTTCGGTGATTTCAATACAGATGTTGCTATTGGTCAGGCCACTGGTTCGCACGGTATCCATCAGATGCCAGGCAAAGTCCTGCTGTAACAACTGAATAGCCGAGACGTTGATGTGCAGCAGAAAATCGTGCGGCGCACCGCGGGCAATCATCGCCGCCAGCTCGCGACAGGCCTCCTCAATAACCCATTTACCCAGCGGTACAATCAGGCCACTTTCCTCGGCCAGCGGGATGAAACGTGCCGGAGGAATGTCGCCCAGTGCTTCAGAATGCCAGCGCAGCAGGCACTCGCCCTCACGGCAATGGGCTTCATCAGACTGATCGATAATCGGCTGCAGCACCAGATGAAACTCCTGCTGATGGATGGCATCGTTCAGATGGGCATGAAGCTTGATGTTGAACAACTCCTGCTCGTACATCTCCTGTGTGAAGAGCGTCACCACCCCGTTGCCAAGCGCCTCGGCCTGCTGCAACGCCATCCCTGCCCCACGGCGAACGGTCGAGAAGTTCTCTTCGCTCAGGGTCTCAAGCATCATGCCGACATTACCGGTATAGACGTACTTTATCTCGGCAGTCTGATGTTCATTGGCCTCCCCCCTGAACAGGGATGCCAGTACGTCGCGGTAGCGTAAATACTCTTTTTGCTGGTTCATACCTGGGAAGATAACCAACAGCTTGTCTGTTGTGTCGCGGGCAATCAGTGTCTCACTCGGCAGTAGATCACGTAGCCGCGAGACGAACTCATTGATAAAGATGTCACCAAACTCGGTGCCCAGCGCATTGACAATGTTGTACATATTGCTGATGTGGATAAGCCCAACCATATTGCGCCGCTTATACAGCGCCGGATTATGTTCCAGACCTGCACGGGTCCACAGCCCGGTTATCTCATCTTCTTCAATCTTTTTACGTTGCAGTTCAAAGCTTTCAGCGAGCTTATGTGACAGCGCCATAAACGTGGTTTCCAGCGAGGCGATTTCGGGGAAGTGGCGTTTACCCGGCGACGGCGTCCAGCGGTGAGTCACCAGTTCGTCGGCTTTACGCGCAATCTCCTGCAACGGTCGCGTCGCACGGGAAAGGACCAACCCCACCGCAAGAAACCCAAGGCCGCAGGCGGTAAACAGCACCAGCATCACCATCAGCCCATAACGAAGAATATCGTGAGTAATCGCGGTCGCTGGGCTAATAACCACGCCTTTCCAGTTCAGCTGAGACTCCTGATCCTGTACCGCAAAGGTGTCGACATAGAAGGGTTTGCCATGCACGCGAATCGACAGCATGCCAGGGGTGTCTTGTTTCTCCAGCGCTTTGCTGGCTTCGACAATCTCTGGCACACCGGTTTGCGCCAGGGTTTGCAAATTCAGGCTATGACGACCGGCGGTAAACATCTTTTTGGTCAACGCCGGGTCGGATGAGGCCACCAGTTCATTTTTCTCATTCACAATCAGCAGGATGCTTTCAGGGAACGGCTTAAACTGCTGCAGATTGTTGTTAAGCTCGGAGAAATGCAGCTCGCTGGCCACCACGCCCGCGAACTGGCCGTTGCGATCGAAGGCCGGTGAGCTCCAGGCGATGCCCGCCGTGAGCGAGTCATCGTAATCGCGGAACGGTCGGCTCCAGTGCGAACGGCGATCCTTATTGACGGATTTGTACCATTCGCGTGACGGCGTATCAAAGTGGGCAATCACTTTTTCAACCCGGGTGTCCTGACTGAAATCGCTGAAGAACATGAGTTTGTTGTCGGTTCCGGCATCCTTCAATACCAGATAATTTTCCTGTAAACGGTCATGAGAAACCCCAATGATGTCACCGTTAATGCTGCCAAATTCGACCATGTCGAGATAGTCGCGTTCGGAGAATACGTTACTGATGTTATTGATGAGCAAGCCCGATAAGTCACGTACCGCGAGAGTGTTCACATCTTCACGGCCTATGGCGTTAACCACAATTGCATTCGACTGCTGCGGGACATTAATGTAATTGTTGATCGAGCGCTCGAGGGTCTGCTTTTTCGCATTCAGGATAGTCTCGCTGATGGTGTCGAGAAACGCATATCCCTCAAAATGCAAAAACGTGTACATGGTGACCAGCACCACGAAAAATGTTGCCGTCAGCGTCAGTAAGATGGTTTTCGTCAGCGACAGGGGATATGCCTTGACGGAAAATTGTTGTTTAAGGATTTGCATAGCGCACCTCGATTTCCGGTCTGCGGGTTATTCTGGTCGCACAACAAACTGGCCATTGACCGCGACAAATTCGGCAAAGGGCTTTGGTCGTGAGTAGTAATATCCCTGTGCCAGGTCGCATCCCATTTCACGCAGTTTGGCGGCCATTTCTGCCGTTTCCACACCTTCTGCCACCAGCGGCACGTTAAAGCTTTGGGACAGCATCAGCACGGAGGCGATAACGGCTTCACTTTTCTTATCCTCCAGCACGTTACGGACAAATCCCCGATCGATTTTCAGACAGTCAAACGGCAGCGAGTGCAGGTATGAGAGACTGGAATAGCCCGAGCCAAAATCATCAATCGCCACTGAAATTCCCAGCCGACGTAAATACGCGAGAACCTCGACAATTCGATGCGTGTCATGCAGCAGCACGCTCTCGGTGATTTCAATGCAAATGTTGCTGTTGGCCAGTTCATAACGATGAATACATTCCAGCAAGTGACGCGCGAAATCAGATTGTTGCAGCTGTACCGCCGAAATATTGACGTGCAGTTTGAAATCGGTCGGCGCACCGCGGGCAATAAATGTCGCCAGCTCGCGGCAGGCGGTATCAATGATCCATTTCCCCAGAGGGACGATCATCCCGGTATGTTCGGCGAGGGCGATAAAGCGGTCCGGCGGCACGAAACCAAGGACGTTGGACTGCCAGCGGATCAGGCACTCGCCTTCTTTGCACTGCGCCGGATCGTCATAAGGCACAATCGGCTGTAGTACCAGATGGAAACCTTCGGCCTGTAGGTCATCGCGCAAGGCCTGATGCAGGCGCAGGTTGTTCACCTCTTCCTCACGCATCTCCGGGGTAAACAACACGCAATCGCCGTTGTGCTGACTCTGCGCATGCTGCACCGCCAGGCTGACGTTGCGCAGGCATTCATTGAAACTCTCTTTGGTCAGCGGCGCGATAATCATTCCCGCATGTCCGGTGAAGATATGAGATTCACCGGCGATTTCACTGGAATTCATGCGAAACACCGAGGAAATAATTGAGCGATACCACGCCACGTCTTTGCTTTCAAAGTTGCCCGCAAAGGCAATAATGAAGGTGTCCTCGCGATCGCGACAGCAGAGTGCGCCTTCCGGCAGAATGGCGCGCAGGCGTTCGGCAAAATACTGAATGAATTCTTTGGCCAGCACGCTACCGAGCGCATTTTTGACCGCGTCAAAATTGCTGACCTTGAGCATCGCCAGCAGATTGCGGTTATCGTACAGGGCGGGGAGCTGCTTCATGCCGCCCAGCGTCAGGAACCCGGTTTCGGCATCCTCTTCCAGATGGGTGCGGGCGGCGAACGATGGGCTGAGATCGGATACCCGTAAGAGCTCTTCATTGAGGGTGGCCATCTCCGGGAACAGACGCTTTTTCGACTCTTTTATCCATGGCGTGAACCCAATTTGTTTGACCTTGCCGACCGTCTCTTTCAGCGAACCGGTAAAACGCAGAATGACCAGACTGAGCACCGCCATCAGCAGTAAAAACACAATAACGCAGCTAAGCGATATCATCAGATGTAGCTGGTGGGTGGTGGCGAATGTGCTCTGGCGCGGAACTATCAGTACCGCGTGCCATTTGAGTAAATATTCCCGGTCCTGAACATCAAAGGCCGTGGACAGATAATGTTTATCTTCGACGCTGAAAACCCTGACTTTTCCTTCGCGGCTATCCTCTTCATGGCGGATAAGCGAAGCGGGCAATTTTCCGGTTTCCGGTGCGTTATCGGAATGCGCGACCACCTGGTGACGGTTGTCCACAATGACAAGGGCGTAATCTTTGCCGGGTAAAAGCTGTGCCAGATAGCCGTTCATTTTCCCGGGTAAAATAGCGCTGGAAATGACCCCGGCAAACTCGCCCTGTTGGGTGTAAATCGGCAGATGATAGACCGCAATAACCCCTTGAGCGCTGGGCTCGGTGGTCCACCACGGGTTACGCTGTTGCTGAGCCATGGTAAACCACGGCTGGCGGCGAACGTCAAAATTGTTACGGGTATGAACAATATTGGTTTGTTCGCTGAGGCCGCTGTAGCTTACCAACTGCGTCAGATCCTCGGCTGCGGTTTGTTGCAAATAAACACGACCGGTGTCGCTGTTGCGGGTCACAGAAACCAAGGTGCCGTCCGCATCGGCCCAGGAGAAACGTTGCAGCGCCGGAACGTCTTTGAAAGCACGGGAGCCGAGATTCACCAGCTCAGGCCGGATTGTGTCGGCGTTGATCCCAGCTTGCCCGCCCTCCAGATACTGCTGCATCAGGTGGCTGAGCTGATGCGGATTATCCAGAAAGTCTTCCAGTTGGTGCTGCGCCATCGCACTCTGGCTGTTTAACAGCTGCTGATTCAACTGGTTGCCCGCATGGCGGGACTGATAGTTCAGCAGGCCAGACGCAAGCAGGATCATGAGCAGCAGCGCGACCAGCACAATAAGCATGACGCTTTTCAGCAACGTGAAGGGGTAAGCTTTCAGGGAAGACTTTTCCATAACCAGGTATCTGAATAAACTCTAAAGAGGTCGGGGTAAATTAACGGGTGGCGTGGCCTCAAGAGGCAGACGGCACCGACTGTTTGTCCATCACAGATGGCGAAGCGCAGGTGCGATTACGCCCTGACTTTTTCGACTGATACAGATAGCGGTCGGCTTCCGACAGCAGCCTGTCAAAGACATCCACCAACTGTCGGCGCGCGGCCTGACCGTGACTTAGCCCGATGCTGACGGTGAGCGACAGCGTGTCGCCATGCCATTCCACCTGCATGTGTTCAATTTCGGCGCGAATTTCTTCGGCAAGGCGATAACCATTCCCGCCACAGGCATCCGGCATAACGACGGCAAATTCCTCACCGCCCATGCGCGCCACCAGGCCCTGCTCGCCCACAATTTGCGTCACCCGGCGGGCAAATTCCGCCAGAACGATATCGCCACAGTCATGGCCGTGGGTGTCGTTGATATGTTTGAAGTGGTCGATATCCAGCAGCAGCACGTTCAACGGCGTAGTGTTTGGCTTTTTCGCATGGGCTTTAAGCTGTTCGTACAAGCCAAAACGCGAATAGACCTGGGTCAGATAATCGTAATTGGCGCGGGCGGAAAGCTGTTTGACCAGGTTGTTGATCGCCAGCACGCTGACCGCCACAATCACCGGGCTGACGGCAATCGAGGCAATGCCCATTCGGGCGGAAAAAATCTGCGTCAGGTGTCCGGCCAGACCGTTATGCGCCCAGTGTGCATCTACCATCAGCACTTCCGCAGTACCGGTTAACATCGTCAACAGACAGGTTGCAGACAGCGAATAGCTCAGCGCGCACCACACCAGCGCGGGCAAGATCATCGACAAACAGCCAATGCCCCCACTGATTGCCGACAGACTCATCGACAACAGCAACAGACCCAAGGGCATCATCTGACGCAGACCGAACTGCTTCGGCAAAATCGCCCCTGTACAGGTCAAGGCGAAGGGCAGGATAAGCACGCTGGTTGAAAAGGACTCACTCAGCCAAATCGGGTACAACATCCAAAACGGCTGGGCGCTGTCCAGGGAAAAGCCATAGGCTCCAGGGGCAGAAAATATGGCGGCGCACAGCAGACAATAAACAAAAAGTCGCAGGACATTTATTTTTAAATATTCCGCACCGTTCCGTTTCTCACGCAAAATCAAATGCGTTAATAGCGCCACAAAACCAAAATTAGAAAAAAGAGACAAGACTGTTCCGGTTGTGAGCGTTGCGAAGCAAACACTCCAGAGCAATAAAGCCAGCAGGCAAATCAAATAATTACAGGTGCGATTTAAAAAAGGATTTCGGATAAATATCCCAACCAGCACCGCATTCATTGGCCAGAACAGCGCCAGGTGTCCCTGTTGCTGTAACGCGCTACCCGCAAGATACAACGCTAGCGTCGTCGCGATGAGCGTGACGGTATTAAATAGCGTATTTTCCTCCTTCAGTATTTCCGAAGGATGAATCGTCAATTTATGCATTTATCGTTGGCTTAATAAGGGATGGCCGCCTGATATAGACAGTCTGGCAACAAGAGGATAACCAATATCCCTGATTGCCACAAACCTAAAGACTTCCAAAAATAAATATTGGCTCACGGGTAGAAATAGAAGGCGAACATATTTTTAACTATAAATAGAAAATAACGGGTCGGTGCTGGCCGATAAAGCGCGCCAGCACGAAGGGTTCATTTAGGCAGCTGCTGCAGAATAGTGGTGCACTTTTCTCTCACCGCTTCATACAGTAAGCGTACCGCTACCGAGAGCTGCTTGCGGTGCGGGCAAATCATATTCAGGGGCACGCTGTCGCCCTGATACTGCGGCAGAATCATCCTCAATCGTCCCTCGGCGATATCTTCGCTGACGTCGAGCCAGGATTTATTGGCAATCCCCTCTCCGGCAATCGCCAGCCGACGAATGACCTCTGCATCATCGCTCATAATGCTACCGGCCACCGGGATTTCATGACGTTCTCCGGCATGAAAGAGTGTCCAGCGATCGAAGAGCCGACCGCGTAGCACATAGGTTAAGGCGTTTTGCGACTGTAACTCCTGCGGGGTTTGCGGTTCACCGTGTCGCGCTATCCAGTCGGGCGAGGCGACCAGCACCCGCCGGTTTTCCGCCGCCACCGGCAGCGAAATAAACGACGCATCGTCGTTGGTGCCGTAGCGAAACGCGACATCCACCGGATCTTTAAATACATCAGTACGGCTATCGGAAAACAATATGCGCAACCGCAGCGCCGGATGGCGACGGCGAAAGTCCTGGAACACCGACAGCAGCAGGTTGCGTCCGAGGTCAGACGGCACCGCAATCTGTAATGTGCCACGGACTTCATCTTCCGGGGCCTGAATCTTCTGCAAACCCGCCTGAAGGGTGTCGAGCATCTGGGTGGCAAACGGCAGCCAGATTTCGCCCTCCGGGGTTAAGCGCAGGCTGCGGGTCGAGCGGGCAAAAAGCCGGATGTTGAGCTGCGTTTCCAGCCGTTTAATCGCCGCACTCACTTGAGCGGGCGGAATGCCCGCTTCACGTGCGGCTTCGCTGAAACTGCCCTGCGCTGCTGCGCGGACAAACAAGGTCAGATCTTCCAGTCTGAGCATTTCTCTCTCCTGACGTTCACTTTCACCGGGTCAACGCGAAAACCGGAATCGTCTCAAAAAGCCTGACAGCGGCGCCAGACGCAGGCTTTAGCGGTATTCTTTCGAGGTTTGCTTACACTTTTTAGCCCGTAAAGTGCTTGCCAGCAGGTACGTGCTTCGTGAATGATACGGGGCGGTAAATTTATGTCCAGGCTATCGAGTCAAAGGATGTGTGGAGAAGGTATGCGTAAAACAAAAATGATGCTTCTGGGCGTACTGCTGGCGACAGCAGGTGCGGTATCCGCTGCACCTGCAACGGTGGCGACTTCCGGGATTCAGAAATATGAGTTGAAAGAATTCATTGCTGATTTCACCCATTTCACCGTTGGGGATACTGTCCCGGCGATGTATCTCACTGAAGAATACAACATCAAAAAATGGCAGCTGCGTAATCTGCCTGCGCCGGATGCAGGTACCCACTGGACCTATATGGGCGGGAACTACGTATTAATTGGCGATGCCGACGGCAAAATTAGCAAAATTTACGACGGCGAAATTTTCTACCATCGTTAATACCGATGAGAACTGTGAGCGTTTCTCTGGCGCTCACGGTGTTTTCTGCCACTGTCTGGAGGCATTATGATCATCCGCCCAGGACTCCCCTCTGACCGTCCCTTTCTGCGTACCCTGTACCTGCGAGCCCGTAAAATCAGCTGGCCGTGGGCCGACAGCAGCGACTGGCAGCTCGAAGACTTCGATGCCGCGACGCTTAATGAGCAAGTGTGGGTTGCGGAAATTGACGGTCATCGCGTGGGTTTCGCCTCGGTCTGGGAAAGCGATAACTTTCTGCATAATCTGTTTGTCGATCCTGACTGGCAAGGCCACGGCGTGGGTACTGCGTTGCTCAAACAGGTGCAAAGCACCTTTACCAGCACCGGCGCGCTGAAATGTCTTATCCAAAACGCGACCGCGTTGCATTTTTATCATCAGCATGGCTGGCATACCGAAGCGCGCGGGGCCTCCCCGGATGGCGACTACTGGTTACTGCATTTCCGTATAAACAGATGACCCCTTGCCCCGCGTTACATTTTTTCATTCGATTTTGAGAGGCTCCTTCCGGGAATAGTCCTTGTCAGCCTCCTCTCAGGGATTACAATGCACTGTATAAATAACCAGTCATTGTTTAACTCTGGAGACATCATCATGGAAGCGACCGCCGTCTGGACTCACCCTTTACTCTTCGTCAACGTCGAGCCTGAAACCGATTTTACCGAGGTGGCAGAGCACTGCGAAAATCTTGCCGCCAGCGCATTGGAAGCTGAGCATATGCAGACCCAGCATGAGCTGTATCAGCGCCTGCACGAGTGCCTGACCCAGCTTCAACCCACGCTGCTCGACCCGATCCCCGACAATCTCATCGCCCAGTTCACCGTCAACGAGATGCCCAGTACCGAGCCGGTGATGGATACCGAAACGGAGCTGCTGTGTGAGTATTGTCTGGCGCTGAGCCATCTGCTCTCGGGTAATCCGCTGAGCCTGAGCGTGGAGGAAACATTGCAGGGTCTGCTCTATGAACTGACCTGTTTTATGACCGATACCATGCTGGCCCCGCGTTGGCTGAACACCCCGCAGGGCTTGCAGCCTATCGCATAAAAAAGCCACCTGGCGGTGGCTTCGGGAACGGCTGGCAACGTCTTACACGGCGCGGAAGGCGATATCACCAGGAATGACTTCGCCCTGCCAGTAAAGCTGCGCGGCAACACGCCCCGCCAACTGGCGGTAGAGCGTGGTGAATTCGCTGTCGGGACGCGCCACGACCGTTGGCGTACCCCGGTCGAGATCTTCGCGCAGGTTGATGTGCAGCGGCATCTGCCCAAGCAGTTGGGTGTGATACTGCTGTGCCAGACGCTCTGCGCCACCGGTGCCGAAAATGGGCTCGTGGTGACCGCACTGGCTGCAGATGTGCATGCTCATGTTTTCGACAATGCCGAGCACCGGCACCTCGACTTTCTCGAACATGACAATGCCTTTCTTCGCATCGGTGAGTGCGATGTCCTGCGGCGTAGTCACCACCAGCGCGCCGGTCACAGGAATGTTCTGCGCCAGCGTGAGCTGAATGTCACCGGTTCCCGGCGGCATATCCAGCACCAGATAATCAAGATCGGGCCACAGGGTTTCCTGCAGCATCTGCATTAGCGCTTTGCTGGCCATTGGGCCACGCCAGACCATCGCGTTATCGTCGGTGACCAGATAACCAATCGAGTTGGTGGCCAGACCGTACTTGAGGATCGGTGCCATATGGGTGCCATCCGGTGACGTTGGGCGCTCACCCTCGGCACCGAGCATCATCGGCACGGACGGACCGTAGATATCCGCATCGAGGATACCGACCTTTGCGCCTTCCGCCACCAGTGCCAGCGCCAGGTTTACCGCAGTGGATGATTTGCCCACCCCGCCTTTGCCCGAACTCACGGCAATGATGTTTTTCACCCCGTTAATGCCCGGCTGGTTTTTCACGCGTTTGAGGGTGGCAATCGCATGCGACAGCTTCCAGTCGACCGCTTTCGCGCCGGTGATGCGCAGCAGATCGGCACTGCATTGCTCTTTTAGCTCTTCGAACGCGCTATGCCAGGCAAACGGCATCTGGATCTCGACGTGCACGGTGTCGTCGAGCCACGCCACGTGATGCAGGGCTTTGAGAGCGGTAAGGTTGTGCTTCAGGGTTGGGTGCTGAAAATTGGCCAGCGTGCCCGCAACCATTGCGCGCAGACGTTCCGGGGATTTGGCCTGGGATTGTGAACTCATCCCGACTCCTTTTTCGTTGTTCTGGAAGTGCTAATTGTAACTGCGAGTGCGGTGTGGAGGTAATAATTCTTCTGATAAGGATTAACCCCCCTTCTCGCATGGCGTAACAATTAGCGTTTTGGTAATATCGACACCCCCTTCACATGCAGGAAGTAATGTTCACTATGACTCAAGTCGCGAAAAAAATTCTGGTAACGTGCGCACTCCCGTACGCCAACGGCTCCATCCACCTCGGTCATATGCTGGAGCATATCCAGGCTGATGTCTGGGTCCGTTACCAGCGAATGCGCGGCCACCAGGTCAATTTCATCTGCGCCGATGATGCGCACGGCACGCCGATCATGCTGAAAGCCCAGCAGCTCGGTATCACCCCGGAGCAGATGATTGCCGAAATGAGTCAGGAGCATCAGACCGACTTTGCGGGCTTTAACATCAGCTATGACAACTACCACTCGACGCACAGCGACGAGAACCGTGAACTGTCAGAGCTTATCTACGGTCGCCTAAAAGAAAACGGTTTTATCAAAAACCGCACCATCTCTCAGCTCTACGATCCGGAAAAAGGCATGTTCCTGCCGGACCGTTTTGTGAAAGGCACCTGCCCGAAATGCAAATCTCCGGATCAGTACGGCGATAACTGCGAAGTGTGTGGCGCAACCTACAGCCCAACCGAGCTTATCGATCCGAAATCCGTGGTCTCCGGTGCCACGCCGGTAATGCGTGAGTCTGAGCACTTCTTCTTCGACCTGCCGTCCTTCAGCGAAATGCTGCAGGCGTGGACCCGCAGCGGTGCGCTGCAGGAGCAGGTCGCGAACAAAATGCAGGAGTGGTTTGAACACGGCCTGCAACAGTGGGATATCTCCCGCGATGCGCCGTATTTCGGTTTCGAAATCCCAGGGGCGCCGGGTAAATATTTCTACGTCTGGCTGGATGCGCCGATTGGCTATATGGGTTCCTTCAAGAACCTGTGCGACAAACGCGGCGATACCCTCAGCTTCGACGAATACTGGAAGAAAGATTCTGACGCCGAGCTGTATCACTTCATCGGGAAAGATATCGTTTATTTCCACAGCCTGTTCTGGCCTGCCATGCTCGAGGGCAGCGGTTTCCGCAAACCGACCAACCTGTTCGTACACGGCTATGTGACGGTGAACGGCGCGAAGATGTCCAAGTCTCGCGGCACCTTCATCAAAGCCAGCACCTGGCTGAACCATTTTGATGCCGACAGCCTGCGTTACTACTACACCGCGAAGCTCTCTTCGCGCATCGACGATATCGATCTGAACCTGGAAGATTTCGTTCAGCGCGTGAATGCAGACATCGTTAACAAAGTGGTTAACCTGGCCTCACGTAACGCAGGCTTCATCGCCAAGCGTTTCGACGGCGTACTGGCCCCAGAACTGGCCGATCCGGCGCTGTACAAAACCTTCACTGATGCTGCACAGACCATTGGCGAAGCGTGGGAAAGCCGTGAATTCGGTAAAGCCGTGCGTGAAATCATGGCGCTGGCAGACCTGGCCAACCGCTATGTTGACGAGAAAGCGCCGTGGGTAGTGGCGAAACAGGAAGGCCAGGACGCTGAACTGCAGTCGATCTGCTCCATGGGGATCAACCTGTTCCGCGTGCTGATGACCTACCTGAAACCGGTGCTGCCGATGCTGGCAGAACGTACCGAAGCGTTCCTGAATACCGAACTGAGCTGGAACAGCATTGAACAGCCGCTGCTCGGTCACAAGGTGAATACCTTCAAGGCGCTGTATAACCGCATCGACATGAAACAGGTTGAAGCCTTGGTTGAAGCGTCTAAAGAAGAAGTGAAAGCCCTGAGCGCACCGGTCACCGGCCCGCTGGCAGATGACCCGATTCAGGACACCATCACCTTCGACGATTTCGCCAAAGTCGATATGCGCATCGCGCTGATTGAAAATGCGGAGTTTGTTGAGGGTTCTGACAAGCTGCTGCGCCTGACGCTGGATATCGGCGGCGAGAAACGTAACGTCTTCTCCGGCATCCGTTCCGCCTACCCTGATCCTCAGGCACTGATTGGTCGTCTGACGGTGATGGTGGCTAACCTTGCGCCGCGTAAAATGCGCTTCGGACTTTCTGAAGGCATGGTGATGGCCGCAGGCCCTGGCGGGAAAGATATCTTCCTGTTAAGCCCTGACAGCGGCGCGCAGCCTGGTCAGCAGGTGAAATAAATAAAAGGCCGGGAAATTTCCTAATGCTGGTCACTTAAGGTGATCAGCATTTTTTCTTGTCGGATATTTCTGGGCTTTTACTTTCAATTCCCGAGGGTAACTTCGCTCTCTTCTTCCCGGTAATACCAGCCACTTTGCTTTCTCATACAACGTTCTTAACTCACCCGGCATCTTACCCGGTGACGCCCATGGCAACGTTATCAGCAGCCGGGTTATTTCACTTATTATGCCGCTAAAACTCAGCTGGTAAGGCAGATAATCACCTTTCAGTTCGAACGCCATCCTTACCATCTGATATCTCACCAGGTTGTAAGTCAGCAGTACTCCCCATAACTCCTGTCTTACCAGTTCTGGCAACTTGCTGCGTAACGTCCAGCGATTGTCCATCATTCCCTGTTTCGCTTCCCGATAACCCAGTTCAATTTCCCACCTGTGGCGATATAACGCACTGATATCATTACCAGGATAGCCACCGATACCATTTCGCCCGGCGGGTCTGCTGAAGGCTGCACTGTTTTCCGGAGTGTCTGCCGTACGCCAGACAACACCATCCACAGCAAACAGATTCAGGCCGTGCCATTTCGGATGGGCCGCCTGTTGGTTCCAGTGGCTCTGCGTAATCTCGAACAGCTCCCGCACAGCATTTTCCCCAAGCGTTTTCGGCGCTGAATGACTGAGCTGCGTGCGGTGAAAGGCTGACCGGTTCTGTCAGTGATGTCCATCAGATTCACTATCTCGGTCATGGGGCGATTGCAAAAGATGGACATGCCAACGACGAGCCAGATCATGGATTCAAGAGGAAGTTTGCGCTTACGGAGTGTGACAGTATCAGTCAACCTTAACGCTTTCTGAATGAATTCAGAGGGAATGAGGTCCGAGAGGCTACGGGCGTGTTCGGGGGAGGTGACATTGATAATGCCGAGGGCTTGTGAAAGTTCCATTTAAAAAGGGTCCATGATAAGCATGAACCCTTTTTACACCAGCCACCGGATCGGTCAACCGATCCTTAAACGATCGGCATTAGGGAAATTTCCCGGCCTTTTTTATGCTTTTGGCTCTGGCTTGCCGCCGAAGCGAACCGTCAACCCGCGCAGGAAATAGCGTAAGAATTGATCGCCACATTCGCGATAATTTTTATGGTCCGGGGCACGCATCATGGCGGTGATTTCCGGCATGGAAACGCGGAACTGCTGCTGGGTCATGATAGCCAGAATATCGTCCGTTTTCAGGGAAAACGCGATCCGCAGTTTTTTCAGCACCAGGTTATTGTTCATCCGGCGATCGACAACCAGCGCCGGGGCGGATTCATCTTTTCCGCGCTTGTCGTAGATAAGTCCGTTGAGCAACAGCGACAGCATAATGTCCGGGCAGCGCTGAAAACCGGCGTCGTCTTCTTTACGCACCCATGCGTCGATAAGTTCAGGGGTGGCAACGGCTTCCGCCAGCGCCCACAGGCGCACCAGTCCGGCGTTGTTGGTTTTCAGGGTGTAGCGCAGGCTACGGATGATATCGTTACTGATCATGGCGTCTTAACTTGTTATTAGGCAAAGGCGAAGTGTACCAGTTTTACAACCCTAACGCCTCTTTCAGGGTCTTAAGGTAGCGGCGGCTCACCGGCACGGTTTGCCCGGCCCGCAGTATTAACTCCGCCTGACCGTTCTCCTCGAGGCGGATCTCTTTCAAATGCGACAGGTTCACCAGATACTGACGATGGCAGCGCAGCAGAGGCGTGCGGCTTTCAAGGGTGCGCAGCGTCAGTTCGGTATAGCCCTCTTTGCCCTCCCCGTCGGTGACAAAGACGCCGCTCATTCGGCTACTGACGAACGCCACGTCCTCCATTTGCAGCAGCCAGATCCGGCTGTGCCCGGTGCAGGGTATGAATTTCAGTCCCTGCTGGCTTTCACCAAACACCGACAAATCCTGCTGGTTACGGCTCACCTCCTGACGTAACCGTCCGAGGGTTTTATCCAGTCGGCTCTCTTCGATAGGCTTGAGCAGGTAATCAAACGCGTGTTCCTCAAACGCCTTCACCGCATACTCATCAAAAGCGGTGAGGAACACCACCCACGGGCGATGTTCCGGGTCGAGCATGCCGATCATCTCCAGGCCACTGATGCGCGGCATCTGGATATCGAGAAACACCACATCGGGTCGCAGACGATGTACCGCGCCAATGCCTTCCACCGCGTTATCACATTCGCCCACGATGTCGATGTCAGTCTGCTTCTCCAGCAGAATGCGCAGATTCTCCCGCGCCAACGGTTCATCATCGACAATCAACACCTTCAGCATACGGTCTCCTCCACGGGCAGTCGCAGGGTTATACGGGTAAAGTTTTCAGGCTCGCAGGTGACGGTTATCCCGCACTCATCGCCAAAGCGCGCCCGGAGTCGTTTATCCACCAGGTTCATTCCCAGGCCGCTGGACTCTGCGTTGGGCTGATACAGCCCGGCATTATCTTCAATATCCAGCTGCAACCAGCGCTGATGCAGGCTGGCCTGAATGGTGATTTCGCCAATCCCCAGATGCTGCGAGGTGCCGTGCTTAATGGCATTTTCAACGATCGGCTGTAGCGTAAAGGCGGGCAACTGATGATGCGCCAGCGCCGACGGCACGTTGAGATGAACCTGCAATCGCGCCTGAAAACGGGCTTTTTCAATTTGCAGATACGCATTCACGTGCTCAATTTCATCCGCCAGGGTGACGATTTCAGACGGGCGCTTGAGATTTTTACGAAAGAAGGTCGACAGATACTGCACCAGCTGTCCGGCCTGTTCACTGTCGCGGCGAATCACCGCCTTAAGGGTATTCAGGGCGTTAAACAGGAAATGCGGATTGACCTGGGCGTGCAGAAGCTTGATTTCCGATTGCGTCAGCAGGGCTTTCTGCCGTTCATATTGTCCGGCGAGGATCTGCGCCGACAGCAGCTGAGCGATCCCCTCCCCCAACGTGCGGTTTATGGAGCTGAACAGGCGGTTTTTGGCTTCATAAAGTTTAATGGTGCCTATCACCCGCTGATTTTCGCCGCGCAACGGGATAACCAGCGTCGATCCGAGTTTGCAGTTGGGATGAATCGAACAGCGGTACGGCACTTCGTTCCCGTCGGCGTACACCACTTCCCCGCTGTCGATAGCTTTTTGGGTATAGCGCGAGGAGATAGGTTTGCCGGGCAGATGGTGATCGTCGCCGATCCCGGTAAAGGCCAGCAGCTTATCGCGATCGGTGATGGCAACCGCGCCGATATCCAGCTCCTGAATCAAAACCTGCGCCACCCGCATACTGTTTTCTTCATTAAAGCCCTGGCGCAAAATACCCTCCGTCGAGGCGGCTACCTTCAGCGCGGTGGCAGAAAACGCCGAGGTGTATTTCTCAAACATCGCCCGCTTGTCGAGCAAAATGCGCATAAACAGCGCCGCACCGACGGTATTGGTCACCATCATCGGGGCGGCAATGCTTTGCACCAGATGCAGCGCGTCATTAAAGGGCCGGGCGATCAGCAGGATGATCAGCATTTGCACGATTTCGGCGACAAAGGTAATCGCCCCCGCGGTGAACGGGTTAAAGACTTTATCGCTGCGCCCACGCCGCACCAGCACCAGATGCACCAGCCCGCCGAGCAGACCTTCAACAATGGTTGACACCATGCAGCTCAGGGCGGTCATGCCGCCCATCGAATAACGATGTAATCCGCCGGTTAAACCGACCAGACCACCGACCACCGGGCCGCCGAGCAGGCCCCCCATCACCGCACCTATCGCCCGGGTATTGGCAATCGAGTCTTCGATGTGCAGCCCAAAATAGGTGCCCATAATGCAAAAAATAGAGAAGGTGACGTAGCACAGCAACTTATGCGGCAGACGAACCGTGACCTGCATTAAGGGAATGAACAGGCGCGTTTTGCTCATCAACCAGGCGATAACCAGAAACACACACATCTGCTGAAGCAGCAGCAACACCAGATTAAATTCGTACATACCCTTAGACCGCCTGACCCATGAAAGCGCGTAACATACACGTTGCATCCAGGACTTTCCTTGACGCCTCAGGCAAAACGCGCAATTACCTGCGAGCGATCACACTTTTTCGCGCCTGGATAAGGATTTCCTGAACAAAAAACGAACGGATTTTCCGGATTCGTCTAACACCGTCTACAGTTATGATGGGGATACGCGAGCTGAGGTGATAGATGGCGCTTTACACGATAGGTGAAGTGGCTCTGCTTTGTGATATGAATCCGGTGACCCTCCGTGCCTGGCAGCGGCGTTATGGCCTGCTCAAACCCCAACGAACCGATGGCGGGCATCGGCTGTTTAACGATGATGACATCGACCGCATTCGCGAGATCAAACGCTGGATAGACACCGGCGTGCAGGTCAGCAAAGTGAAAACGCTACTCAGTGAAGGCACGCCCGAACAGCAAAGCGGCTGGCGCGAACATCAGGAAACATTGCTGCGCTTTCTGCAAGGCGGGCATCTCAATCGGCTCCGGCTGTGGATCAAAGAGCGCGGGCGCGATTACCCGGCGCAAACCCTGGTCACCCATCTGTTTATCCCACTTCGACTGCGGCTGCAAAGCTCTCAGCCCACGCTGCAGGCGCTGCTCAGCGTGCTCGACGGGCTGCTTATCAATTACATTTCAGTGTGCATGGCCTCGGCGCGGAAACGTCAGGGCCGCGATGCGCTGGTGATCGGCTGGAACATTACTGATACCACCCGGCTGTGGCTTGAGGGCTGGGTAGCCTGTGAACAGGGATGGCGCGTGGACGTGCTGGCCCATTCCCTGCACCAGCTGCGCCCGGAGCTGTTTGACGGCCAGACGCTGCTGGTGTGGTGCGGCGATAGCTCCACCGTCGGCCAGCAGGAACAGCTGCAGCAGTGGCGTGACCAGGGGCTAAACGTGCTGCGGCTGGGTAATTAAGGGTTCATTAACAAGCGTGCTTCATCATATAATCCCCGGGTTAACATAAGGAGCACATGATGAAACCTGCCAAACTGGCTGTAATCACCCTCTTCGTTCTGATGGCCATTGGCGGTATTGGCGGCGTTATGCTGGCCGGTTACTCCTTTATCGTACGCGGTGGTGTCGGCTGAGTAGCCGCGCCAGACGCTCAAATGCCTGGTCAACCAGAATAGCTGCCAGCGCCACCAGCACCGCCCCCTGAATCACATAAGCCGTATTGAACCCGCTCAGGCCGATGATGATTGGCGTGCCGAGCGTATTGGCCCCTACCGTTGACGCAATGGTCGCAGTACCAATATTGACGATCGCCGAAGTGCGGATCCCGGCGACCATCACCGGCGCTGCCAGCGGCAGTTCAACCTTCAGCAACCGCTGCCAGCCGTTCATTCCCATTCCCTGCGCCACGCTGAGCACGCTCGATGGAACCGAGGCCAGCCCGGCCAGCGTGCCCTGTAAAACAGGCAGTACGCCGTAGAGGATAAGGGCAATGATGGCCGGTTCGCGACCAAAACCCATCACCGGCACCGCAATGGCCAGCACCGCCACCGGCGGGAAGGTTTGTCCCATCGCGGCAATAGTTTCCACCAGCGAGCGGAATTCACGCCCCGCCGGGCGCGTGACCGCTATCCCTGCCCCGACGCCAATCACCGTTGCCGTCAGGCTGGAGATGCCCACCAGCCAGAAATGCGCCAGCGTCAGCGACCAGAAACTCTGCTGTTGATACAGCGGTCTCGGCAGTTCAGGAAACAGTGCGCCAAACAGCGGCCCGCTGTAAGGCATCAACGTCAACAGCGCAATAAACAGCAAACACAGCCACAGGAGCGGATCACGGACGGCTTTCACCGGCATCCTCCCCACGCAGTAAATCAGCGAAATGTAACGTCCCGCACGGCATGCCTTCATCATTGACCACCGGCAACGCATCGCGACGACGAGCGACAAACAGCGACAACGCCTCGCGCAGTGACATTGACGCCCGCAGCGGTTCCCCATCAATCTGTTCATCGGTACGGACGTAATCCCCAACCCCCCGCAGCGACAACAGTCGCACTCCGAGCTCGCTGCGGCCAAAGAACTCGCGCACAAAATCGTTTTCCGGTGCGGTCAGCATCGACAGCGGCGTGCCCTGCTGCACGACCTCACCGTTGTCCATCAGCACCAGATGATCGGCCAGACGCAATGCTTCGTCGATATCGTGGGTCACCAGCACGATAGTGCGGCCCAGCAGTTGATGAATCCGGCGCATCTCCTGCTGTAACGCCCCTCGGGTCACCGGGTCGAGCGCGCCAAAAGGCTCATCCATTAACAGCACTTCGGGATTCGCCGCCAGCGCCCGCGCCACACCCACGCGCTGCTGCTGCCCACCGGACAACTGATGCGGCAGGCGATCGCGCAGAGAGGCATCCAGCCCGAGTAGCGCCATCAGTTCGTCAATACGATCGTTAATCCGCGCCCGGTTCCATTTTTGCAGCTGCGGCACGGTGGCGATGTTTTGCGCCACCGTCCAGTGCGGGAACAGGCCGATAGACTGGATCGCGTATCCCATCCGACGGCGCAGGGCCAGCACCGGCTGCTGGCGAATATCTTCCCCGGCAAATCGGATAGTGCCGCTGTCATGTTCTTCCAGACGGTTAATCATCTTCAGGGTGGTGGATTTACCGGAACCCGACGTGCCAATCAGCACCGAAAACGCCCCCTCTTTGAGGTTCAGATCGAGATTTTTGACCGCCGCTTTGCCATCAAAGATTTTGCTGACCTGTTGAAATTCAATCATGGGCTTCTCCCCCCAGTAAGGCTATCCACAGGCTGAACAGCGCATCCACAACCACTGCCAGGGCAATCACCGGGATAACGCCAAGCAGCACTAAATCCAGTGCGCTGCTGAGCAGGCCCTGAAACACCAGTGCACCAAAACCACCTGCACCAATCAGCGCTGCAACCACCGCCATGCCGACCGTTTGCACCGTCACTACCCGTAGACTGCGGAGCAGTACCGGCAGCGCCAGCGGCAACTGAACTTTCCAGAAGCGCTGGACGCGGCTCATGCCCATCGCCGATGCGCTTTCCAGCACATCGGCCGCGACCTGCTGCATGCCCGCCACTACGCCGCGCACCAGCGGCAACAGCGCGTACAGCACCAGCGCAATCAGCGCCGGCGTCAGGCCCGTGCCGCCAATGCCCCAGGACGACAGCCATGGGAAATGTTTGACCAGCCCGGCAAGTGGGGCGATCAGCAGGCCGAACAGCGCCACCGACGGAATGGTCTGAATAATATTGAGCACCGTAAAGACCCGCGTTTGCCGCGCCTGATGACGCCAGCACCACAGCCCCAACGGAACGCCAATCAGCAGGCCCGGCAGCAAAGTGCCAAACAGCAGGATCAGGTGCTGTTGTAGAGCGCTGTCAAATACGTCCTGGCGGTTGAAATATTCCTTCAGCAGCGACAGTGAATCCAGCTCGCCGGACCACAGCAGCGCCACCGGTAAAATCCAGATTTGCGCGTTGAGCAGCCAGCGCCACAGAGATTGCGGGGTCAGGCGGCGAATCGCATCGCTAAAGATGAGCAACGTCACCGCCAGCCACAGCCACAATCCGCTGCCGGGTGAGGTGCGCGCCAGCGGGCTGCCGGTTTCTGCCAGGAAAGAGGCCGCTTTCCCGCTGCTCCACAGCAAAAGGATAAACAGCGCCTGGGCTAAAATGAGGGTGAGTACCACCGCCCCGCGCCCCGGGAGCAGGCTAAGCCCCACGAAGACCAGCGGAATGATGAGCAGTAAGGCCGGAGAAAAGGCCCAGATTTGCCACAGCTGGCGGCTTTCGCCCGACACCAGCCGGTTGGCGGCATAATTAACAAACGGCAGAGCGACGGCTGCCAGTGCAATTAGCACCAGCAGCAGCAGAACCCGGTTATGACAGGATATTCGCACGTACTTACTTCACCAGTCCCTGTTGTTTCAGCCAGTCAGCGGCCACTTTCTTCGCATCCAGCCCTTCTACCGCAATGCTGGCATTCAGTTTTTGCAGCGTCTTTTCATCGAGCTTTTCAAATACCGGCTTCAGCCATTCAGGAATTTGCGGATAAGCTTTCAGCACCGCTTCACGGATAACCGGAGCGGGGGCATAAATCGGCTGAACGCCTTTCGGATCGGTCAGGGTCTGCAAGCCGAGCGCCGCCACCGGACCGTCGGTGCCATACGCCATCGCCGCATTCACGCCCGACGTTTGCTGCGCCGCCGCTTTGATGGTTACCGCCGTGTCGCCACCCGCCAGGGACAAGAGCTGACTCTGGTCGAGTTTGAAATCGTAGGCCTTTTCAAAGGCCGGTAACGCATCCGGACGTTCAATAAACTCCGCCGACGCCGCCAGTTTGAAGGTGCCGCCTTTTTTCATATATGCGCCCAGGTCAGCCAGCGAGGTGAGTTTATTCTTCTCGGCCAAATCCTGACGTATGGCGATAGTCCAGGTGTTGTTCGCCGGAGCCGGGGTCAGCCAGATAAGCTTGTTCTGTTCGCCGTCGAGCTTTTTCACTTTCTCGTAGCCCTGGGCGGCATTTTTCCACGCCGGATCGTTTTCATCCTTAAAGAAGAACGCCCCGTTGCCGGTGTATTCAGGATAGATATCCAGTTCGCCAGAAGTAATCGCCCCGCGCACCACCGGCGTGGTGCCGAGCTGCACTTTGTTCACGGTTTTCACGCCGTGGCTGTCCAGTACCTGCAAAATAATGTTACCCAGCAGCGCCCCTTCGGTATCAATCTTCGAGCCCACCTTGACAGGTTCAGCCGCATGTAACGGCAGGCTGAGCGCGGCCAAAAGCGAAACGCCCGTTATCCACATCTTCTTAGTGATCATTCTCTTTTCCTCTTAAGCCTGCGTTTACAGGAGGTTAGAGAAAGCGTAGACCTGAATCAACGATTTATCATGAAAATAAGTCATTTCCTGAAATGATGCTAAGGCCTTACAGAAAGCGCATAACGCAACCGTTTTTTTGACAATTTATTAATGGCTTTCTTTTCTTTTATAGAAAAACATTAATTTTTTGCAGTGATACGTAAAGTCACCCACAAACCAGGCATAAAATGATATAAAACCCTAAGTTATGGGGCCTTCGCAAATTAAGATGTTAAGAATCATCTCATAGCCATAAAATGCACAACAACCTCTCTTAAAACTTACCTTAACTATAAAGGAGTAATACGCACTTCGGGCACTGATGCGACCCAAGTTTGCATATTGTACTGACAGACGGATCCGTAATATGAAATTCCTTTTTAATAAACAAGTTATATTCGATTCTGACACTGGATTGCTTGCGGCACACGATCAACAGGATGATCCGGTTCAAATCTCAAATCCTACAAAAAGATTATTAGTCCTCCTTCTGCAACATCAGGGAGAAGTAGTAAACCGAGAAATTATATTCAAAAAAGTCTGGGACGACTTTGGGATGGTATCAAGTAATAACAATCTAAATCATTGCATTAGTAAATTACGACGAATACTACGTAATTTAGGTATGGAGGAAGAAATAATCACCACCGTACCTAAAATGGGTTTTATGTTCCAGCTAGAAATAGAGGTGGAGCAATGCCCTGATCCCGTTGGTATTTTAGAGGACGAACTCGGCATGGCCTTAGAGTCTGCGACAAATACCTCCACCCCGTCGATGGCCACCAGCCAGCAGTCCGGACCCTCTTTTCCCCGACCCGTTCAGGCCTATTGCTGGATTTCAGTCGCGGTTGCCACCCTCACCCTGTTGGCCTCAACCTGGTTCTGGTACATCAACCGTCCTCTGGACCGAAAGGAAGTATTTATTGGCGAAGCCGGAACCTGTAGCGTGTTGATTTCTGATAATTTACTGCACTCGAATGACGCGCCGAGCTTTAAAGAGGGCGTGCTGAGATATGCCCGTAATCTGAAACCACACTGCACCAGCGATCAATATCTGCTGGTGATAAAAAGCCGCTCCTTTAAAACCTGGAGCCAGGATTTGTCACGCCTGTACATTATGCGCTGCGGTAATTTACGGGATAGCAAAGCGGAGGTGTGCTGGAGTCTGAGTGAACCGGTTCAATCCTCTCATAGCTAACTGAGCCTGTTCCTTACCGCCATTTTGCCCGATGTTCTCATCGGGCTTTTTTATTTCCGCGCCAAAATAATTGATCAAGATCAATTTATGAAATAAGCCTACCGACTCTATTTTTGATATAACAATCCCCCTCTCGCCAGTACCCCTACTTTTTACCTGCCATTAGGCGGTCACCTTCTACATTTTTTTAACATACCTAAATACAAACGCAGGATGATCCTCCATTCCACACTTTAATGCGCCCATTAATCAGCATTAAAAACTTAATAACAACCCGTTAATAGTTAATGATTACACATTGAGGGAATTATCTTAGGATTTTTCTCACATGATACCGGACGGTGTTAAGGGCGCATTCCCGCTGCTTAGCCAGGCAAGGTAGCCATGAGTCATCGCTTTATTGTCCCTGCGGGACAGTCTCAACTGGACATACAGGAAACACATCATGTTGAAAAAACGTTATCTCACTATTCTGACTGGCGCTCTGCTGGTATCCGCTAATGCCATGGCCCTGTCTGATAACACCATCAGCTTCCAGGGTGAAGTGACCGATGAAACGTGTTCGGTGGCCATCAACGGCAACCAGACCTCGCCGGTGGTATTACTGCCTACCGTCAGCAGCGCCGACCTGGCCGCCAGCGGTGACACTGCAGGCCCGGTGACGTTCGATATCGGTCTGACCGGCTGCACTGGCGACGCTGCCAATGAGACCAAAATCTCGACGGTCTTCGTCGGCAATCAGGTCACCACCAACGGCAACCTCGGTAATACCGGCACCGCTGGCAACGTCGAAGTGCAGCTGCTCGACACCACCGGGACTGAAATCAATCTCACCGATGGCTTCACCGGCGTAGGCGACCTGAAACTGGCTGCCGGGGCAACGGATGCCAGCGCCTCCTACACCGCGCAGTACTACGCCTCCGGCAAAGCCACCGCAGGTACTGTGGAAGCCACGCTGCAATACGCCGTTTCTTACCAGTAAGTTTGATTTGTCTCCGGGTGTCACTCAGCGCCCGGAGACGTTTCGCCACAGGGAGTTGTTGAGATGATGAAGGACCCTCTTCGCTACGCACGCCGCACGCTGCTCGCGGCCCTGTTTTTTGCGACCGCGATGAGCTGCCAGGCCAGCGTGACCATCATGGGCAGCCGTATTATCTATGCCTCCACGGCATCGTCCGTCGATGTGCAGCTTAAAAACAGCGACAGTTTCCCTTACGTGGTACAGACCTGGTTCGATGCTGGTGACGTGAACGCCCGACCGCAGGACAGCAACGCCGTGCCGTTTATCGCCACCCCGCCTATTTTCCGTATCCAGCCGAAAGCCGGTCAGGTGGTGCGCATCGTCTTTAGCAAATCCAAAGCCCTGCCGCAGGATCGGGAATCGGTGTACTGGTTTAACGCCCTGCAGTTCCCGCCCAGCAATCTCGGCGGCGATCGCCCGCAAAACAAAATGCTGGTGGTGCTGCGTACCCGCATCAAGCTGTTTTACCGCCCCGCCAGCCTCGGCGTGCCAGGTGCGCTGGTCAAAAAACTGCAAATTAAAGCGGTAAGAGACGCGAAAAAAGGCGCGGGGGTGGAAATCACCAACCCGACGCCGTGGTTTGCCTCGGTCAGCAACCTCAGTACGCGCGTGAACGGCGTCAGCCAAAACCTGACCGCCGATATGGTGGCCCCGTTTGCCAGCCAGACATTTTGGTTCACGGGTAAAAACAGCGCACCGCAGGGCAATGGGAGTGTGAAAGTCACGCTGGTCAACGATCAGGGCGCACGGATGAGTGAAAGTTATGATGTTGTCTGGCGCTAATTTCAGGCCCAAAAGCCTCTCGGTCCTGATCGGCCTGCTGACCGCACACCCCGCCTGGGGGGACGAGTTTTACTTCGATCCGGCACTGTTTCAGGGGTCTGCCTACGGGGAGAATATTGGTCAGTTCAACCAGCAGCACACCGCTGCGGGCAGTTATCTGGTCGATATCTGGGTCAACGGCGAGCAGGTCAAAACCGGCGAAAAAATCACCTTCAGCGCACCGGAAAACGGCGGTGAACCGGCCCCGTGCCTGCCCGCGTCGGTGATGAAGGCGGCACAGTTGAAAGCCTTGCCTGAGGGGGAAAGTGACGACACATGTCGCCCGCTGGCAGACTGGGCACCCGGTGCAAGCTGGGCGTTTGAATCCTCAACTTTACGCCTGCAGCTAGCGATCCCAATGGATGCCCTGACGCGCACCCCGCGCGGTTATATCGCGCCTTCCGAATGGGACAGCGGCGCACTGGCGCTGTTTTTACGCCATAACACCAGTTACACGGTGACGGAAAATACCGACAGCGATTACCGCTACCAGTATCTGTGGAGCGGGATTAATGCGGGCACTAACCTCGGCCTGTGGCAGGTTCGCCATCAGGGTAATCTGCGCTACGTCGACAGCAGCCAGACCGGCAGCGCCTATCGCTACAATGCCGTACGCACCTGGGTTCAGCGGCCGATTGCGACGCTGAACAGTGTGATGACCGTGGGCGACAGCTACACCGATTCCAGCCTGTTTGGTAGCCTGTCGTTTAACGGCGTGAAGCTGGCAACCGACGAACGCATGTGGCCGCAGGGCAAGCGCGGCTATGCGCCGGAAGTGCGCGGCGTGGCGGCGAGCAGTGCGCACGTAATAATCCGCCAGTTAGGTAAAGTCATCTACGAAACCAACGTCCCGCCGGGCGCGTTTATCATTGATGACCTGTACAACACCCGCAACCAGGGCGACCTGACCGTTGACGTGGTCGAAGCCAGCGGCAAAATTTCCTCGTTTATCGTGCCCTACTCTGCGGTACCGGATTCGGTGCGACCGGGCAACTGGCACTACTCGCTGGCGCTGGGTCGCGTGCGGCAGTATTACAGCGTCAACAACGATTTCTTCGAAGGCACCCTGCAACGTGGGGTCAGCAATAGCGTCACGGTTAACCTCGGCTCGCGGATAGCGGAAGACTATCAGGCGTGGCTGGCGGGCGGCGTGTGGGCGACCGGCGTCGGGGCGTTTGGCATGAACGCCACCTGGTCCAACGCCCGGGTGCAAAACGATGAACGTCAGCAGGGCTGGCGCGCCGAGCTGAGTTACAGCAAAACCTTTACCTCTGGCACCAACCTGGTGCTGGCGGCGTACCGCTATTCCACCCAGGGTTTCCGCGAATTGCAGGACGTGCTCGGCGTGCGTCGCGAACAGGCGACCGGCACCGATTATTACTCCGATAGCCTGCAACAGCGTAACCGACTGTCGGCCACCGTCAGCCAGCCGTTAGCCGACTATGGCACCTTAAACCTGAGCGCCAGCAGCGCGGATTACTACGGCAATAAATCCCGGGTAACCCAGTTGCAGCTGGGCTACAGCAACCAGTGGAACCGTATCAGCTACGGGGTGAACGTCGCTCGCCAGCGCACCAGCTGGCAAAACACCCGGTTCTACAACGGCGTGGATGATCCGCCGGACAGCAGCAGCCAGCAGCAGTACACCGAAACCACGGTATCCCTGAACGTCTCGGTGCCGTTTGACTGGGGCACCAGCCGCTCCTCTGTTGCGATGAACTACAACCAGTCGAGCCAGAGCCGTTCGTCCACCTTGTCGATGAGCGGTTCCGCCGGAGAGCACAACGATTTCTCGTGGTCGATGTACGGCGGCTACGAGCGTTACCGCAATGGGGCCAGCGGCAGTTCAAGCACTTTTGGCGGCAGCGCGCAGGAAAATACCCGTATTGGGTCAGTGCGCGCCAGCTATGACCAGGGCGAAAACTACCGACAGAGTTCGCTCGGTGCTTCCGGCACGATGGTGTTACACCCCGGTGGGCTGACCTTCGGGCCGTATGCCAGTGAAACCTTTGCGCTCATCCATGCCGAAGGCGCTCAGGGCGCAGTGGTGCAGAACGGCCAGGGGGCGGTGATCGACCGCTCGGGTTACGCCATCATGCCGTCGCTGTCGCCGTACCGCAGCAACAACATCAGCCTCGACACCCGCACCATGACCAGCGATGCGGAACTGACCGGCGGCAGCCAGCGCGTGGTGCCTTACGCCGGAGCCATCGCCCAGGTGAACTTCGCCACCCTGAAAGGCAAAGCGGTGCTGATTAATCTCAAAGCCAGCGATGGCCGCGTGCCGCCGATGGGGGCCGACGTGCTCGACGGCGAGGGGACGGTTATCGGCATGGTCGGTCAGGGCGGGCAGATTTACGCTCGCATTGCCGAGACATCGGGCTCGCTGCGGGTACGTTGGGGGACCGGTAGAGCCCAGGCCTGCTACGTTCGCTATCAGCTGAACCTCGACAGCGAGGCCGATATCATCCATTTGAACAAAATCTGTGAGAAGGAATAACGGTATGCGTTTCCGCGCCCGATCGTTTCTGTTTATCGTCGGCCTGCTGCTCAGCGCCTCGCCGTGGGCCAACTGCATCAAAGTCACCAGCACCTCGTCGCTGTCAGCGGCGGCGATTGCGGCGGGTTATACCGCCGCCAGCTGGACCGGGGCGTGTGATACCTGTTCCGGTAATATCGGCCTGCCTGCCACCATCAGCCTGAACAGCGGGAGCAACTTTCAGCCCTCCGGCACCCTGCTGGCGAGCGCGGTGGGCAATTTCCTGACCAGTGCCACCAATAAAGCCTATTCCAGCAACCAGATCCTGTACCGCTGCCAGCTGGCGGATGCGGGCAGTTTGTTCGAAATGTACGCCACCAACGGCGATAACGCTTACACCGGGAAGTACACCACCACTGAAGTGGACGGGGCTTACTACGACGTGGCGAAAAACGTGGCGGTGCGCATCACCAACCTCAGCTCCGGGGAGTATTACAGCCGCTACTGGAAACAGCGCCAGCTTACGGCCGACAGCTGGTATCAGGACGGGACCTACATCTACATTCCCGCCAGCGCGTTCAGCAACGTGCTGTACGAGATGTATAAAATCAGCTCCACCAGCTATTACGTCAGCGCCGCCAACATGTACAAAGACGCCTACACCCAACCGCGCGGCTATATCGCCTTTAAGGGACCGGGGCTGGATACCAACGCCCTGACCGCCGGGATGGATAGCCTTTCCTATTTCTACGGCTGGTACGGTAACTGGCCCGGAGCGTGGAGCACCTGGAATAACGTGACCTACGTGCGCGGGGCGCTGTGTGAGGTGAAAGATTACCCGTCGGTGGTGCTGTTACCGACCATCAGTAGCGCCGCCCTGCAATCGGGCGGCAGCAGTCAGGCCCCGTTCACCGTTAGCCTGCAGTGCGAATCCGGCGCGAGATCGAGCACCAGTGCATCAACCCTCAGTTCGGCCAACGTCGCCATGGGCTTTCTGGTCAATCAACCCCCGGCGGTGGCTGCCGCCAAAACGCTGGGGCTGGTCACCTCCGGCGGAGGATTAACCTGGCTGCTGGATAACCACTATGGCACCAGCGGCGTGGCCTCCGGCGTCGGGATCCGCATCTATAACCGCACCGGCTCGGCGCTCAATTTGCTGCCGGACAGGGCCACTACCGGCACCGGCAACGCGCGCGGCTGGTATGCATACCAGGATCTGACCTCGCTGGTTTCTTCCGATACGGTCAATACATGGAGCGGCGATTTTACCGCCTCACTCGAGGCGCTCAATGGGCAAACAGTCACGGCAGGTACGGTTAATGCGCAGTTACAGGTGGTGGTCAGTTTTCAGTAAAGCGTGTGTGGGGCTGGCTTTCTCCATCGCCACGGCCAGTGCGGCGGTGAATATCGACCGCACAAGGCTCATCTTTGCCTCAGCGGATCAGGTGCAGTCGCTGAACCTGTCCAATGACAGCGCAACGCCGATGCTTATTCAGGCGTGGACCGATAACGGCGACCCCAACGCCTCCCCGGACACCAGCCATACCCCACTGGTGGTGATGCCGCCAGTGTTCAGGATGCTGCCCGGCGAGCTGCGATCGCTGCGGCTGATGCTCAGTTCGCGCCAGAAGCTGGCGGCCGACAGGGAGAGTCAATTCTGGCTGAATATCTATCAAATTCCGCCCAATACGCGCCCGGCAGATAACGGTACTCGCAAAGTGATTCTGCCGCTGCGTCTGCGCCTGAAGGTGTTTATTCGCCCGGCAGGCCTCGCTGCCCCGCAGGAGCGCGACGAACAACAGCTGCGCTTTATCCTCAACGGCAGCACGTTACGCATTGAAAACCCTACACCGTGGTTTATGAGCCTGAGCGTGCAGCCCGGTCGGCAGAAAGCGATTAGTGGGCTGATGGTGGCCCCCAAGGCAATGCTTGAGGTGCCGCTGAACACCGCATTGAATGCAGGGGAAAAGGTGAGCTACGAAGTGATTACCGATTCGGGCAACACGCGCAGTTACCGCGTTTCGCCACAAATTGGAAAACAGGGAAAACAGGAATAACAAAAAGAGTGTGAAAAGCAGGATTTCGCCCCTTACCGTCCCGTGCGGTAAGGGGCATTTTTTTATTACTGCAGTTCGAACTCGCCCTGCTTCACGCGGGCGGAATCGACGCCGATAAAGACGTTGAATTTGCCAGGCTCTGCGGCATATTTCATCTGCTGGTTCCAGAACTTCAGTGCGTCCACGTCAATCGGGAAGCTGACGGTCTGGGTTTCGCCCGGCTTAAGCGTCACTTTCTTAAAGCCACGCAGCTGTTTCACTGGACGGCTCATCGACGCGGTCACATCCTGGACGTACATCTGCATCACGGTCGCACCTTCACGCTTGCCGGTGTTGGTCACGTCTACGCTGGCGGTGACGCTGCCGTCGGCCTTCATGGTTGGAGAAGACATTTTCACGTCGGAGACGTTAAAGGTGGTGTAGCTCAGACCATAACCAAACGGATACAGCGGGCCGTTGGCTTCATCGAAGTAACGGGAGGTGTACTTATTTGGCTTGTCGGCGTTATACGGCCGACCGGTGTTGAGGTGGCTGTAATAGGTCGGGATCTGCCCTACGGAACGTGGGAAGGACATCGGCAACTTACCGGACGGGTTGTAGTCCCCGAACAGCACATCGGCGATGGCGTTCCCGCCTTCAGTCCCGGCAAACCAGGTTTCCAGAATGGCATCAGCCTGCTGATCTTCCTGCACCAACGTTAACGGACGACCATTCATCAGCACCAGCACCAGCGGTTTTCCGGTGGCTTTCAGCGCGGCAATCAAATCTTTTTGGCTCTGTGGGAGGCTGATTTCGGTGCGGCTGGAGGCTTCATGCGCCATGCCCTGCGCTTCACCGACGACCGCCACGACCACGTCAGATTGCTTCGCCGCCGCAACCGCTTCATCAATCATCGCCTGCGGAGAACGGGTGTCGACTTTCACCGCTTCTTCATACTGATTGAGGAAGTCGACGATGCCTTTATCGTTGGTGACATTGGCGCCTTTGGCGTAAATCACTTTGGCGCTATCGCCGACGGCGGATTTGATCCCGTCCAGCACCGGCACCGACTGATCGGCCACGCCGGCGGCAGACCAACTGCCCATCACATCACGTTTGCTGTCTGCCAGCGGCCCAACCACCGCCAGGGTGCCGGATTTTTTCAGCGGCAGCGTCTCCAGACGGTTTTTCAGCAGTACCAGGCTTTCGCGCGCCACCTGGCGGGCATCCTGACGGTGCAAACGGCTTTCGGCATTGGTGTCCTGCGGGTCGGACTCTTTCGGCCCCAGGTGGCTGTACGGATCGTTAAACAGCCCCATGTCATATTTGACGTTCAGCACGTGGCGGGTGGCATCGTCGACCTCCGCCATCGTCACTTTGCCGCTCTTGATCAGGTCTGGCAGATATTTGCTGTAGTACTCATCGCTCATGCTCATGTCGATCCCCGCCTTCAGCGCAACGCGAACAGCGTCAGCCGGATCGGCGGCGGTACCGTGTTTGATGAGCTCTTTGATTGCCCCGTGATCGGAAATGGTGATCCCTTTGAAGTCCCACTCTTTACGCAGAACATCTTTCAGCAGCCACGAGTCGGAGGTCGCAGGAGTGCCGTTCAGAGAGTTCAGCGCCACCATCACCCCGCCGCTACCCGCATCCAGCCCGGCTTTGTAGGGCGGCATATAGTCGTTGAACAGACGCTGCGGGCTCATATCGACGGTGTTGTACTCTTTTCCACCCTCGACGGCGCCATAGGCGGCGTAGTGTTTGACGCTGGTCATCACCGAATAACGGTCCGCTGGGCTTTTACCCTGCATCGCTTCGACCATGGTTTTACCCATCATCGAAGTTAAGTAAGTGTCTTCGCCGAACCCTTCGGAGCCACGACCCCAGCGCGGATCGCGTGAGACGTCAACCATCGGCGCCCAGGTCATGTTCAGGCCATCGTCGGCGGCTTCATAAGCAGAAATACGCCCTACCGTGCGCACCGCATCGAGGTTGAAGGAAGAGGCAAGGCCCAGGCTAATCGGGAAGACGGTGCGCTGGCCATGAATAACGTCGTAGGCAAAGAAGAGAGGAATTTTCAGGCGGCTGAGTTGCATGACCTGATCCTGCATGGCGCGAATATCCTGGCGGGTCACGGTGTTAAAAATCGCCCCAACCTGCCCGGCTTTGATCATGTCACGAATGGCTTCTTTTGGGTTATCAGGGCCGACGCTAATCAGACGCAGCTGGCCGATTTTCTCATCAACGGTCATTTTCTTCAGCAGACTGGTCACAAACGCATCGCGCGCCTGCGGCGTCAGCGGATGGTTGCCGAACATTTCGTCAGCCAGCGCGGGTTGCAGCGCAAGGCTTACGGCGACGCCTACAGAACAAAGCCATTTCATCTTCTCTTCTCTCTCTTCAGTCTGGGTATCTTGGAAAAGTCTGCCAAAAAACAGCAGTTTGCCCAGTATGTCGCTATTAAGCAAAGGTTATGCTCTGAATTTTAACTGAATTCCTGCACAAAATTGTCATACAAAGCGCTATCCTTGAGGCACGCTAAAATCCCCTCATCGCACTTTACTCATCACAAGGAGTGAGAAAATGTCTTCAACTACAACGATTGATAATCACGCATTTCTCTCTGAACTGACCCGCCTTGTCGGCCATTCGCACCTGCTGACCGACCCGGCTAAAACCGCACGTTATCGCAAGGGCTTCCGCTCCGGGCACGGTGACGCCCTTGCCGTGGTATTCCCCGGCTCGCTGCTGGAACTGTGGCGGGTGCTGAGCGCCTGCGTGCAGGCCGACAAAATCATTTTGATGCAGGCGGCCAATACCGGCCTGACCGAAGGCTCCACCCCGAGCGGCAACGATTACGATAGGCAGATTGTGATTATCAGCACGCTGCGCCTCGATAAACTGCACCTGATCGACAACGGCAAGCAGGTGCTGGCGTATCCGGGGACCACGCTCTATTCGCTGGAAAAAGCGCTGAAGCCGCTCGGGCGCGAACCGCACTCGGTGATCGGCTCATCGTGCATTGGCGCGTCGGTGATCGGCGGGATCTGCAATAACTCCGGCGGCTCGCTGGTGCAACGTGGCCCGGCGTATACCGAAATGTCGCTGTTTGCCCGCATTAACGAAGACGGCAAACTGCAGCTGGTGAACCATCTCGGGATTGATTTGGGCGAAACGCCGGAGCAAATCCTCAGCAAGCTTGATGACGATCGCCTGAAAGACGGCGACGTGCGACACGATGGCCGCCATGCCCACGATCACGACTACGTCACCCGCGTACGCGACGTCGATGCCGATACCCCGGCGCGCTATAACGCCGACCCGGAGCGTCTGTTTGAATCCTCCGGCTGCGCCGGGAAGCTGGCGGTGTTCGCCGCCCGACTCGATACCTTTGAAGCGGAAAAACGCCAGCAGGTGTTTTACATCGGCACCAATCAACCGGCGGTGCTGACCGAAATCCGCCGTCATATGCTGGCCAACTTTGCCAACCTGCCGGTGGCCGGGGAGTATATGCACCGTGACATTTACGACATCGCGGAGCAGTACGGGAAAGACACCTTCCTGATGATCGACAAACTCGGCACCGATAAAATGCCGTTCTTCTTCAACGCCAAAGGCCGCGCCGATGCGATGCTGGAGAAGGTGCCGCTGTTTAAGCCGCACTTTACCGACCGCTTTATGCAGAAGCTGGGACACGTCTTCCCGGCGCATCTGCCGGAACGGATGAAAAATTACCGTAACCAGTACGAACACCATTTAATGCTGAAAATGGCAGGCGATGGTATCGACGAAGCGCAGACCTGGCTGACCGACTATTTCAAAACCGCCGAAGGTGCATTCTTTGCCTGTACGCCAGAAGAAGGCAGCAAGGCGTTTCTGCATCGCTTCGCAGCGGCGGGCGCGGCCATTCGTTATCAGGCGGTCCATGCCGACGAAGTGGAAGACATTCTGGCCCTGGATATTGCCCTGCGCCGCAATGACACCGAATGGTTCGAACAGCTGCCGCCGGAGATAGACAGTCAGCTGGTGCACAAGCTCTATTACGGCCACTTTATGTGCCACGTTTTCCATCAGGATTATATTGTGAAGAAAGGCGTGGATGCTCACGCCCTGAAGGATCAGATGCTGGCCCTGCTACGCGAGCGCGGCGCGCAATATCCTGCCGAACACAACGTCGGCCATCTTTATGAAGCTGCCGACAGCTTAAAACAGTTTTATCGTGAAAATGATCCTACAAACAGCATGAACCCCGGGATTGGCAAGACCAGTAAGCAGAAATATTGGGGCGAGAGCCGCGCGCCGGAAGATGCTGCACACGTAACTGAAGCCGAAGCCCCCCTAAAATAAGTGGGTAGTAGTGTATTGCCGCTTAACTCCGATTACAGTAGGCCAAAGGGCCAGAGAAACGTTTCTCTGGCCGGGCAGGTTTGAGGAGTTATCGGCATGTCAGTGGCAGATGTTCTATACGGCACAGAAGTGGAAATACGTGAGGCCAGCCCGGACGACGCGCATGCGATTGCCGCCCTTTACGCCTGGCATGTGTTAAACGGCCGCGCCTCTTTCGAAGAAATCCCCCCCACCGTCGACGAGATGCGCGACCGGATGCACGCTATCAGCCAACAGGGCCTGCCCTGGCTGGTGGCGCTGTATCGCGGGATTATCGTCGGCTACTGCTATGCCAGCCACTATCGCCCTCGCCCGGCCTATCGTTATACCCTCGAAGAATCCATATATGTCGATGCCAGCATGACCGGGCGCGGCGTGGGCAGCACCTTGCTCACCCGGCTGATTGAACTCTGCGAGCAGGGTCCGTGGCGGCAAATGGTGGCGGTTGTGGGTGATGGCAACAGTAATTCCGGTTCGCTGCGGCTGCATAAAAAACATGGGTTTGAAGTGGCCGGACAGCTGCGAAGCGTCGGCTATAAGATGGGTGACTGGCGTGATACGTTGATTATGCAGCGCCCACTCAACGATGGTGACTGGACGCTGCCGGAATAGTCTGTCTCGCCCGGTAGCACTAACGCTTGCCGGGCAACAACATCTCTCAATCGGCCTGGGCGAGCTGCTGCGAGGCGCTGTGGATCGCGCTATCCATCTGCAATTCTTTCTGCTTCTTATAGGCCAACGCGGCTGGCGGCACCGGCATCACTTTGCCAGTTTCAATCCAGGTTCGCAGGCGGCTGGCGTCGGCGAAATGGGTATATTTACCGAACGCATCCATCACCACCATCGCCACCGGACGATTGTTCATCACCGTGCGCATCACCAGACAATGACCCGCCGCATTGGTAAAGCCAGTTTTGGTCAGCTGGATATTCCAGTTCTCGCGGTACACCAGATGGTTGGTATTACGGAACGGCAGGGTGTAATTCGGATTGCTGAACGTCGCCATGTCTTCTTTGGTGGTGCTCAACTGACCAATCAGCGGGTACTGTTTAGTGGCGATCAGCATTTTGGTGAGGTCACGCGCGGTAGACACGTTATGAATCGACAGCCCCGTCGGTTCGACGTAGTGGGTATGCGTCATGCCGAGCGATTTGGCCTTGGCATTCATGGCGCGAATAAACGCGTCATAGCCACCGGGATAATGATGCGCGAGGCTTGCTGCGGCGCGGTTCTCGGAGGACATCAGCGCCAGCAGCAGCATGTTTTTGCGGCTAATCTGGCTGTTGAGGCGCACGCGTGAATAAATCCCTTTCATCTCTGGCGTCTGGCTGATATCCACGCTCAGCATCTCATCCAGCGGCAGGTGGGCATCCAGCACCACCATGGCGGTCATCAGCTTGGTTATCGACGCAATTGGGCGCACCAGATCCGGTTCGCTGGCGTAAATCACTTTATTGGTATTCAAATCGACGATCATCGCGCTGCCGGAAGCAATGTCCGGCTGGGAAGCGACGGTCGTCGCGGCAGTTTTGGCACTCGCCTGAGGCGCAAAAGGCACTGCCAGCATCAGCGCAAGGCTGAGCAGAGAAACTCGAAATTTAGGCATCGTGAAAGGTCTGGTAATTATTTACGCAAGTTATGAATCGGGGGCATTTATGTTTACAGTCACAAATGCGAGCCGTTGCATCATACCGCGTGAGAGGTTTCTGGTGCCATAGGATAATCATGAATAAATGCTGCATAACGGGCGTTGCAATCATCAACGCCCGTTATGAGTTAGCTTAGAATAACCGATAGCCATAACCCCATAAGATCACCGTCAGCGCCAGCAGCACTTCGAGCACCAGGACGCCTATCGCCAGGGTCGAGCTGGCAAAACTCATCCCCTCTTCACGGTTAATCCCGAGGAAGGTGGGAATACCGATGTACAGCAGGTAGCCGGTATAACAGAGCGCCACCGCGCCCACCAACACGCACAGCCACACCAACGGATACAGCGCCACGATGCCGCTGAGAAAAATCGGCGTGGCCACGTAGCCTGCAAACACCATACAGCGCTTGAGCGATGGCCTTTCGGGGTAATTGCGCGCCATCCACCAGATGACCCGGCCCATAACCGCCACCCCGCCCAACATCAGGGCATAAAACAGCACCGCCAGGGCAAAACCGGTGAACAGCGACAGTTTAACGGTGGTGCCATCGCCAAAGTCCCAGCCGATTTGGGTGGTGCCGATAAAAGCGCAGACCACCGGCACCGCGGCCATCGCCAGGACATGATGGGTGTAGTGATGCGAGACGGTTTCATTCTCGCTCTGAATAACATGCATTTCACGATCGGGATGGGAAAACAGCCCCCAGACATGATTCATAAAGCCTCCTCTTCACGGCTTCGTACGGCACCGTGTAAGTATAATCCACGCTGGAGATTATATTTTGTACAGCACAAAAATAGCCCGGCACCGTTTCGCCCGTGGCCTAGCGATTGTCCTTCAGGGGTGTATGCTTAAAGAACGTGTTATTTCAGGGAGACCATAAAAACCTGTATGGATATCAATAATCTGATTAGCCAGTATGGCTACGCCGCGCTGATTGTCGGCTCAGTGGCTGAAGGTGAAACGGTCACATTGCTTGGCGGGGTGGCGGCGCATCAGGGACTGCTGCGTTTCTGGCTGGTGGTGGCCTCGGTGGCGCTCGGCGGAATGATTGGCGATCAGGTGCTGTACCTGCTCGGACGGCGCTTCGGTGGCCGCTTGCTCAAACGCTTTTCACGTCATCAAAAGAAAATTCGTAAAGCCCAACGCTTGATTCAGGAACGTCCCTGGCTGTTCGTGATCGGCAGTCGTTTTATGTATGGTTTTCGCATCATCGGCCCAATATTGATCGGCGCCAGCCGACTGTCGCCGAAAATCTTCCTGCCGTTGAATATTGTTGGGGCGATAGTATGGGCGCTGCTGTTCACCACCCTCGGCTATCTCGGCGGGGAAGTGATCGGCCCGTGGCTCCATCATCTCGATCAGCATCTGAAACACTGGGCATGGCTGATTGTCGTGGTGATGGCGGTCGTTGCGGTGCGGGTGTGGTTCTGGCATCGGGATCGTAAATCTGCTGAATCAGAAGAGTAAGGCGCAGCCAGTCTGCGCCCTCGCCATCAGGCCTGTTGTTCGTTCAGAAATTGCGGATTCACCAGCGTAAATCCCCCATCGACGATTAGCGATTGTCCGGTAACGTAGGACGCCTCATCTGAGCTCAGCCACGCCACCAGCCCGGCAATCTCCTCTGTTTTCCCCGGCCTTGCCATCGGTATGTTGGGCATTGAGCCGGGTTTTACCTCGTCATCCTGCATATTATTCATTGCCGTGGCGATGGCCCCCGGTGCCACTGAGTTCACCAGAATGTTGTGCTTCACCAACTCAAGGGCCAGCGATTTGGTCAGCCCACCGAGGGCGTGCTTAGCGGCGGTGTAGGCACTGGCCTGTGGCAGCGGCGTGTGTTCATGCACCGAGGTGATGTTGATGATCCGCCCACCGTCGCCCTGCGCAATCATATGCCTCGCCGCAATCTGCGAGCACAGCAACGCCCCTTCGACGTCTACACAAAACGTTTCCCGCCAGTCTTCCAGCGTCACATCGAGAATCGAAGATTTGGTCATGCGTCCGGCGTTATTGACCAGTACGTCAATGCGCCCCAGCCGTTGGATCAGCATATCCAGCGCCTGTGCGCCCTGCGGGAGATGGCTTAGATCGAGCTGAATGGCCTGCGCCTGACAGCCAAGGGACGTGAGTTCCTGCACGGTTTGCCGGGCGCCCTGTTCATCAGAGTGCCACGTCACGCCGAGTGAAAAACCTTTCTGCGCTAACTGAAGCGCACACTGCTTACCAATTCCGGAATCGGATGCGGTAACGACCGCAACTTTTGTTGTCATGGGAACCTCCTGGCGTTGACCCAGGAGGTAAGTATAGGAAAGTCAGCGTGCGTGGGATTATTTTCCGGTGTAGTGGTAACCGCCGCCGAGCGCGGAGGTGAGTTGAATGCTGGCATCAACCCACTGACCCTGCAGACGCAGCGAGTCTATCTGCTCCTGCAACGACGGCAGTTTCGCCATGCTTACGCGCGAGCCAGAGAGGATCCCCGCCGCCAGACGCGCCTGAGCCTGCTGTACCATGCGGTCAGCATCTTTGATCACCTGCTGCTGCTGCTGGTTTTTCTCCATCAGCGTTTCTACCTGGCTGGCGGTTTTTGCCACCTGGTTAACCGCATCGACCACCGCTTTGTTGTAGTTCGCGACGGACAAATCACGCTGCGCATCGGCAATATCCAGATTCGCATTCAGACGACCGCTGTCAAAAATCGGCAGCGTCAGACCGGCAGTGATGCCCATTTGGTTGGCAGAATGACGGAACAGGTCGCTTAAGTGCAGCGCGTCCTGTTGCAGGAAGGCCATCAGGTTGATGTCCGGATAGAATGCCGCTTTCGCCGCATCGACTTCGCTCATTGAGGACTGGATATACCAGTTGGCTTCCTGTAAATCAGGGCGACGGGCTAACAGTTCGTAGCCTAATGACGCAGGCATCTGGGTTTTCACCGCCGGGAGCGCCACCGGATGCAGCGACATTGAACTGCCCTGGCTATTGGTCAGCGCCATCAGTCGGGCTTCAATTTCCTTCATGTTGCCCGCGACCTGCGTCAGGTTCTGATCGGTTTTGCTGACGTTAATATCGTTCTCCGCCCCTTCCACAGAGGAGGTGATACCGCGTGAATAGAGCGCTTTATCGACGGAGATAATGTTGTTCTGTTCGTTTTTAATCTGCTCAAGCACTTGCTTGATAGCGGCTTCGGTCTGCCACTGCCAGTAAAGGCGCGCCACGCTGCTCGCCAGCACCTGACGCGTCTGCGCCAGTTCGGCGGAACGGGCTTTCACCATCCCGATACGCGACTGCACCAGGGCCCGGTTCTTGCCCCACAGGTCAAGATCCCAGCCAGCGGTCAGGCCCAGCGTGCCGTTGGTGTACCACGGGCCGCCGCCTTCTTCGGTCGCAAACGGCCCCATCAGGCCTTCAGCCGACATTTTCTGGCGCTCAACGTCAGCCCCGAAGTTTACTTCCGGGCCAAGCTGCGACTGTGCCATTTGCGCCTGCGCTTCTGCCAGTCTGATGCGCTGCTGCGCCACCTGCATATCAGGGGCATTGCTCAACGCGCTGGTGATGAGATTATTCAGCTGAGGATCATGATAATCCTGCCACCAGTTACTCTGCGGCCAGCCATTTTGCAGGGCCACCGGAAGGGTATTATCAACATGGGAAGCCGGTAATTGCTGTTTTAAAGGCCCGTCAGTATCGTGTGACGGCGCGCAGCCAACCAACACGGCAGCCAGCGGCAAACTGAGCATTGCAGCGACAATAGCAGTACGTTTCATATTGGAATTCTGTTTTTTTGAGAGGACGCGCATTTTATTATGAAAATGCAGAAGGTGTTTAGGAAAGCGTGGCAACAATGAAAAAGCATTCGCCAGACCTATCCCGCCATGCTTCTTCATATTAGCTGCATAAATTATAGTTGGGGCGGAAGTCTTTATCACAGGAGAGTGTATGACGCAGAATATTTACGACGACCCGCAATTTTTTGCCGGGTATGCCACCCTCGACCGCTCGGTTAAAGGCCTGGACGGCGCACCCGAATGGCCCACCTTACAACAGATGCTGACCGCAATTGAGGGTAAGGCAATAATTGATTTAGGCTGTGGCTACGGCTGGTTTTGCCGCTGGGCGCAGCAGCATGGGGCCGCACACGTGCTGGGACTCGACGTGTCTGAAAAGATGCTGGCCCGCGCACGTGAAATGACCGAAGCGCCCGGAATTGATTATCAGCGAGCCGACCTCGAAACCCTGACGCTTGCCGCTGACAGCCTCGACCTCGCCTACAGCTCGCTGGCGCTGCATTATCTGCAGAATATCGACGGGCTGTTCCGGACGCTGTTTCAGGCGCTGAAACCCGGTGGCAAACTGGTGTTTTCCGCCGAGCATCCGATTTACACCGCGGCGCTTAAACAGGGTTGGTTCATCGAACATGACGGGCAAAAAACCTGGCCGGTGGCGAATTATCAGTTGGAAGGTGAACGCCTCAGCAACTGGTTTGCCGATGGCGTGAAAAAACAGCACCGCAAGCTGGCGACCTGGATTAACGCGCTTATCGCCGCAGGCTTTGTCATTGAACAACTTGATGAATGGGGCCCGAGCGCCGAGCAAATCGCCGCTAATCCGGGATTGGCGGAAGAGAAAGAGCGTCCGATGCTCTTCCTGCTGAGCGCGCGTAAGCCGGGGTAATATCAGGCCTGACGCTGGGAGTACTGTTCAATCGCATCGGCGATGGAACCCGAGTCCTGTAAGGTGCGGATAGTTGTGAACAGCGTGGTGGCTTCTACGTATTCTTTGCGCAGGTAGCCGAGCCACTGTTTGATCCGCGCCACGTGATACAACCCGGTATCGCCCTGCTTTTCGAGGCGGCTGTATTTGCGCAGCAGTTCGGTGACTTCAGGCCACGGCATTCGCGGTTCATTGTATTTCACCACCCGGCTGAGGTTTGGAATATTGAGCGCCCCACGGCCAATCATCACCGAATCACAGCCGGTGGCGGCCATGCAGTCCTGGGCGCTTTGCCAGTCCCAGATTTCCCCGTTAGCAATGACCGGAATGTTCAGCCGACGGCGGATGTCGCCAATCGCCTGCCAGTTGATCCGATCGGCCTTGTAGCCATCGTCTTTGGTGCGGCCGTGAACCACCAGCTCGGTGGCTCCTGCCTGCTGGACGGCATCGGCGATTTCAAACTGCCTGTCGCTGCTGTCCCAGCCGAGACGCACTTTGACCGTCACCGGCAGATGCGCGGGCACCGCTTCACGCATCGCTTTCGCACCGCGATAGATAAGGTCCGGGTCTTTTAACAGCGTCGCCCCACCGCCGCTGCCGTTGACCACTTTAGACGGACAGCCACAGTTGAGATCCACCCCCCACGAACCCAACTCCACCGCACGGGCTGCGTTTTCGGCCAGCCATTGCGGATGCTGCCCCAATAACTGCACGCGCACTAGCGTGCCAGAGGCCGTTCGGCTGTGGTTTAACAGTTCAGGACACAGGCGATGGAAGGATTTCACCGGCAGCAGTTGGTCCACCACCCGCAGAAATTCGGTGATGCACAGATCGTAATCATTCACCTCGGTCAGAAGGCCACGCACCAGTGAATCAAGCACGCCTTCCATCGGCGCCAGCAGAACACGCATATCAGTATCCGGAGAAAAAAGAGGCGCTATGGTAAACCAGCTCAAATGAACATAACAACTCTGATGTTTTCTTCTGAAACAAGCCTATTTATTATCCGATTCAGCGCATTTTTTCATTAACATACCCACGTAACTCGGGTTTCGTAGACACTCCTTTGCCTCATTAAAGAGGTCGCCTGGCGCCTCGGTAAACCTACTAACAGCCTTTATGGCAGGGTTAAGCATTACCAACGACTTGAACCACAATGCAAACAGGATGCGGCTACCGTAGCTTATGCAACATCTTCTCTCGTACATGTTGCATTCTTCTTGGTTTGTTCATAACATTAAATTGTTCATGAATCATGAACAAAACTCAGGTGTGAACAAATGAAAGAAGTACAACTACTGTCTGAGGCTATCGAGAATCTTCCTAAAGGTTTTCAGTTAGAGTTTGAACTTAGTATTGGACGCGGAATATTTTCACATGATGGGCTGGGAAAACTGTCCGGACCGAACGGAGAAATTGTTAATTTCGCGTTGGCGGTGAAGATCATTCATCGCAAAGAGACACTGATGGCGGTTGGTCAAAATCAAGTTCGCTTCCCTACGGATGTCCCTGCATTGCTGGTATGCAATCGGCTTACGCCGTCGCTGGCTGAGTATTGCATTGCTAATCAAATTAATTTCATCGACACGGCTGGTAATGCCCACATCCAGACTCCGGGGTTCTATCTTTTCGTTGAAGGGCGATATGAAAAGAAACCTGTTGTTGCTAGCCGTCGTTTCGCTGAAGGAGTGATGAAACTCCTTTTTGTGCTGTTAACTTGTCCGGAATCCCTAAACGAAACTTATCGTAGTCTGGCTGAGAAATCGGGTATATCTCTGGGGATGGTGAGCAAAGCGTTTACTTATCTTGAGGCACAGCGTTATTTTCGCAAGTCGCAGAAAGGGCGGCGTCTGATGAATGAAGACGAGTTACTGGCACTTTGGCTAAAGGATTATGCTACCTCCCTGCGGCCGAAACTGGATAGCCTCTGGTCAACTGCACCAGAAGAGTGGGATGACATAGTGCTCGAACCTTCAGAGTATTGGGGAGGGGAAGTGGCCGCTGCAAAATTAAGTGACGGATATCTGATACCAGAACGCGGTCTGCTATTTACATCACGCCCGCTGTTGCTAAGGCGACAACAACTGAAGCTAAGAGCTGGACCGGGCAAGAAGTTTCAATTGGTCTCCAGTTTTTGGGGGATAAATTTTAAGCTGAATCGTAAAGCAGAAGCGATGCTATGTGTGGCTGAGTTACTGGCGAGCGATGAAGACAGAAATCGGGAGGCGGCAAAGATAATCAATGACAAATATCTTCACGTTAACGAATCCAATCTCTTCAGTTACTGAAATGCTGCTGAGCAGGATCAACAAGATTTGTACGGCGCAGGAGATACCATTTTTTATTGCGGGCGCAACGGCGCGTGAAATCCTGCTCCATCATGTTCACGGCAGAAGTATTGGCCGCCGAACTCGTGACATTGATATTGCCGTTTTCGTTGATGGCTGGCCCATGTTTAATGCGTTAAAAAATACCTTTATTGCCGAAGGTGCGCAGGAGGTTAAGGATAATGCCCATCGATTGATTGCAGAAGGAACTGAACTGGATATTATTCCTTTTGGTGATATCGCCGAGGCGAATCACATAGCTTGGCCACCAGATCGTAAAATCATCATGGCTGTGGACGGTTTTAGTGACGCATTTTCCCATACCGTGATTGTGCAACTGGGTAATGCCGAAAAGCTGCCGTTTTGTTCACTGCCAGGGTTAGCATTGTTAAAGCTATTTGCCTGGCGCGACCGTGGACATGGTAATGCCAAAGACGCGACCGATCTTTATAAAATTATTCGTGAATATGGCGCGATTGAAGATGAACGAATTTATGAGCAGTCTGTTGAAGGTGAACGGCTTGGCTGGGATTCTATACGTATGGGGGCTAGTCTTCTGGGTAGTGATATTGCAGCGATCGGCGAACCCTCATCGCTGGCTGAGCTAAAGCGCTTTGACACAGAACGCCTTACTGATGTTATTTTTAGGCAGTCTGGTGTGGACGACGTAGCAGAGATTGAACTGGTAATGGATGACTTCTGGAATGGTATAACAAGCGGTAACTGAAGATACAGTTTACGTATTTCTGTCGCTTTGTTTCTATAAGAAAATATGCAATCGTTTTGATAAAAAACGATTTTCTGACATGCCGCACGAATGTTTATATACATTAGTTAAACATTTTCTCCGTCATGCTCAATCTCCTCCTGAGCATGGCGGGTCAAGATCGGTTTGAAGCCCTTATAAACTACACTGACTACCAACGATTTATTGTGCATTTGGGTGCCCGGCGCAGGGTGCCCAAAAGGAATGCTTTGTATGCTCAGAATTCATGATGTGATCGGTAGCACATTTCAGGGTTTAATTGTATGATGAATGCGTTTCATCAAGGGCTATGACCATGAGCAAAACACTGAATATCATCTGGCAATACCTGCGTGCTTTCGTGCTGATTTACGCCTGTCTGTACGCCGGGATCTTTATCGCGTCGCTGTTACCCATCACCATCCCCGGCAGCATTATTGGGATGCTGATTCTGTTCGTCCTGCTGGCGCTGCAAATTCTCCCGGCTAAGTGGGTGAATCCTGGCTGTTACGTCCTGATCCGCTATATGGCGCTGCTGTTTGTGCCGATTGGCGTGGGGGTGATGCAATACGTTGACGTGCTGCGCGCCCAGTTTGGCCCGGTGGTGGTGTCGTGCGCCATCAGCACCCTGGTGGTCTTCCTGGTGGTGAGCTGGAGCTCCCATCTGGTGCATGGCGAACGCAAAGTGATCGGTCAGAAGGGAGCGGATAACGAATGATGCATTATATCTGGTGGTCTTTGCCATTAACCCTCGCCGTATTCTTTGCCGCCCGTAAGCTTGCGGCCCGCTTCAAAATGGCGCTGTTGAACCCGCTGTTGGTGGCGATGGTGGTGATCATCCCCTTCCTGCTGCTGACCGGCATTCCTTACGACCACTATTTCAAGGGGAGTGAAATCCTCAACGATTTGCTGCAGCCCGCCGTGGTGGCACTGGCTTACCCGCTGTATGAACAGCTGCATCAGATTCGTGCCCGCTGGAAATCGATTATCACCATTTGCTTTATCGGCAGCGTAGTCGCGATGGTCACCGGCACGACCGTCGCGCTATTGATGGGGGCGGCACCTGAAATCGCCGCCTCGGTATTACCGAAATCCGTGACTACGCCGATTGCGATGGCGGTTGGCGGCAGCATCGGTGGCATTCCGGCGATCAGCGCGGTGTGCGTGATTTTTGTCGGTATTCTTGGCGCGGTGTTTGGCCATACCCTGTTAAATCTGATGCGTATTAATACCAAAGCGGCGCGTGGTCTGGCGATGGGCACCGCCTCGCACGCCTTAGGCACCGCCCGCTGTGCCGAACTGGATTATCAGGAAGGCGCGTTCAGTTCGCTGGCGCTGGTTATCTGCGGGATTATCACCTCCCTGGTGGCACCGTTCCTGTTTCCGGTGATATTGGCCGTAGTCGGATAACGCGATGCATCACACAAATTTCAGTCAATTTTCATGAGTTGCATAAAAAGTCAGATCTATGTCACACATTAGCCCTTAACAGGTCCGTACACTGTCATCCCTTAACCTGTAAGAGGCCATTGCCATGCATCCACGTTTTCAATCTGCTTTCCCGCAACTCAGTGCGGAACTGCAATCAGCCCTCGCTCCGGTGCTCGCTGATGTGCATTTTCCCGCAATGTTGAGCGCCGGGCAGGTCTCCACGCTGAAATCAGCCACGGGACTGGACGAAGACGCGCTGGCTTTCGCGCTGTTACCGCTGGCTGCCGCCTGCGCCCGGGCCGACCTGTCACACTTTAACGTTGGCGCTATCGCCCGTGGGGTGAGCGGCACCTGGTATTTCGGCGGCAATATGGAATTTATCGGCGCAACCATGCAGCAAACCGTTCATGCCGAACAAAGCGCCATCAGCCACGCCTGGCTGCGCGGTGAAAAAGCGCTGAAAGCCATTACCGTGAACTACACCCCCTGCGGCCACTGCCGCCAGTTCATGAATGAACTCAACAGCGGGCTGGAACTGCAAATCAACCTGCCGGGCCGCGAACCGCATACGCTGAAAGACTATCTGCCTGACGCGTTTGGCCCGAAAGATTTGGACATCAAAACGCTGCTGATGGATGCCCAGGATCACGGCTATGCGCTGGAAGGTGATGCCCTGACGCAGGCAGCAATTAAGGCCGCAAACCGCTGTCACGCCCCGTACAGCCAGTCGCCGTCCGGTGTAGCGCTGGAATTACGCGACGGCACGATTTTCGTTGGCAGCTATGCCGAGAACGCGGCGTTTAACCCGTCGTTACCACCGTTGCAGGGCGCGCTGAACCTGCTGAGCCTCAACGGCTATGACTATCCGGATATTCAACGCGCGATGTTGGCTGAACGTGCCGATGCGCCGCTCATCCAATGGGATGCCACTGCGGCAACCCTGAAAGCGCTGGGCTGTCAGAGCATCGACCGCACGCTGCTGGCCTAATCTCACGGTGCGGGCTTCACGGCCCGCGCTGATGAAAATCCCCCCAATTAAACTACTGTTTCTTGCTCTTCCCCCGCGGGTAAAGTAGCCTGAGTCACTATTCATCCACCACTGAGTCAAGTCCATGTTAAAGCGCGTGTTATACAGCCTGTTAGTCCTGGTAGGCCTGCTGCTGTTGACCGTACTGGGTCTCGACCGCTGGATGAGCTGGAAAACGGCCCCGTATATCTATGATGAACTGCAGGATTTGCCCTATCGCCAGGTCGGAGTGGTGCTCGGCACCGCCAAGTATTACCGTACCGGGGTTATCAACCAGTATTATCGCTATCGCATTCAGGGCGCGCTGAACGCCTATAACAGTGGCAAAGTGAATTACCTGCTGCTGAGCGGCGACAACGCGCTGCAAAGCTATAACGAACCGATGACCATGCGCAAAGACTTGATAGCCGGTGGCGTTGATCCGGCGGATATCGTGCTCGATTACGCCGGGTTCCGCACCCTGGACTCCATCGTGCGCACGCGCAAAGTGTTCGACACCAACGATTTCATCATCATCACCCAGCGCTTCCACTGCGAGCGCGCGCTGTTTATCGCCCTGCATATGGGCATTCAGGCGCAGTGTTACGCCGTCCCCTCACCAAAAGATATGTGGAGTGTGCGCGTGCGTGAATTCGGCGCGCGTTTCGGGGCGCTGGCTGACCTGTATCTCTTCAAACGTGAACCGCGTTTCTTAGGCCCGCTGGTGCCGATCCCTTCCCCGTATCAGGTCCCGGACGATGCCCAGGGTTATCCGGCCGTACTTCCGGACCAGCTGCTGGAATTGCAGACCTCCTCCCCTCACTGAGCCAGACATAAAAAAACCCGCCATTCTCACGGCGGGTTTTATCGCTGCTACACGAAAGATTACTTCTTACGGGCATACTTCAGGGAATCAAGCGCCACGGCGAAGATGATGATCGCACCCTTGATAATGTACTGCCAGTACGGGTTCACCCCGATGTAGGTCAGGCCGTAGTTGATAACGGTGAAGATGATCACCCCGGTTACCACGCCGATAACGGTGCCGACACCGCCACTGAATGACACCCCGCCCACCACGCAGGCAGCAATCGCATCCAGTTCATACATAAAGCCGAGGTTGTTGGTGGCAGAACCGATACGGCCCGCTTCCAGCAACCCGCCGAAGGCATAGAACACACCGGACAGGGCGTAAATCATCAGCAGGTTCAGCGCCACGTTCACACCGGAAACGCGTGCCGCTTCCGGGTTACCGCCGATAGCGAAGATGTTTTTACCGAAGCGGGTTTTGTTCCACAGCACCCAGACAAACACCGTCGCGATTAACGCGTAGAAGGTGATGTAGGAGAGACGGAAACTGCCGAGCGCGATAAACCCTTGGGTAAACGTCGAGAAGTGTGAGTCGAAGCCAGACACCGGTGACGCGCCCACGAAGTCGTAGTACAGGGAGTTAATCCCGTAAACGATGATCATCGTGCCCAGGGTGGTGATAAACGGCGTCACGTTCAGATAAGCAATGATCACCCCGTTCACCAGGCCAATTACCGCGCCGATAGCGCAGACGATCAGCAGTACCAGCGGAATAGGCAGCGTTGCGAGATCAGGGAATACTTTGTTGGCATTGTCCACCGACTGCAACAGCGTCGCGGCAATCACCGCGGCCAGGCCGACCTGGCGACCAGCGGACAGGTCAGTACCCTGAGTCACAATCAGCCCGGCAACGCCGAGGGCGATAATAATACGCACCGAAGACTGGGTCAGGATGTTACTCAAGTTCAGCAGACTTAAGAACGTCGGGTCCTGGAAAATAATAATAGCCAGTAATACTAAAAGAACGACGTAAATACCGCCCTCTTTCAGGTAAGTGAGAAAACTTTTTTTATTTAACGCACTCATGAGGAGCCCCTGATCTTAAAGGTGCAATGACGCAAGACGTAAAATTTCGTTCTGCGTAGTAGTTTTAGTGTCAACAATGCCGGCAACCAGACCATTACTCATGACCAGAATACGGTCAGTAATACCCAGCAGTTCAGGCATTTCAGAAGAGATAATGATTATCCCTTTCTCTTTTTTGGCAAGCTCCGCAATCAGCTGATAAATTTCAAACTTGGCACCTACGTCAATACCGCGCGTCGGTTCATCAAGCATTAAAATTTCCGGCTGGGTTAATAACCAGCGCCCGATAATAACCTTTTGCTGGTTACCGCCTGACAGCGAACCAATTTGCGTCCGATGTCCTGGGGTTTTCACGCGCATTGAGTCAATCACCCATTGGGTATCACTCTTCATGCGCGAATTATCCAACAGCCCCACTTTGCCACGGTATTTCTTCATATTCGAAATCAGCGAGTTAAAGCCGATATCGAGATAGGCATAAATCCCGGTGGAGCGACGCTCTTCAGTCACCAACGCAAAACCGTGGTTAATGGCTTCATTCGCGCTGTGGTTATTAATCTTCTTACCGTGCAGGGTAATTGTGCCGCCTGACTTTTCGCGAATGCCGAACAGGGTCTCCACGATATCGGTACGCTTAGCGCCCACCAGCCCTGCGATCCCAAGAATTTCCCCTTTACGCAAATCAAAGGAAACGTCACGAATCGACGGCTGACGCAGCGAGGTCAGGTTACGCACTTCCAGAATGGTTTCACCCGGCGTGTTGTGTTTATCCGGGAAGCGCTGGTTAAGGGAACGGCCGACCATCATGGCGATGATCTTGTCCATATCCAGCCCTTCCAGCGGCTGAGTGGCAATCCACTGTCCGTCACGCAGGATGGTAATTTCATCACACAGCTGGAAGATTTCTTCCATCTTATGCGAGATATACACAATACCGCAGCCACGTTCTTTCAGCTTGCGGATAATTTTAAACAGATGATTGACCTCTTTCTCCGTTAAGGAAGACGTCGGTTCATCCATGATCACAATTTTGGCGTCATAAGAGAACGCTTTGGCAATTTCGATCATCTGCATTTGCGATACCGATAACGTACCCACGCGGGCGCGCGGATCGATATCAATATCCAGTTCATCGAAAATGTCTTTGGTGTCGCGATACATTTTTTCCTGATCGACAAATACCCCTTTGGTCGGATAACGGCCCAACCACATGTTATCCATTACCGAACGCTGGAGAACCAGGTTTAATTCCTGGTGAACCATCGAAATACCGTTTTCCAGTGCTTCTTTGGCGGAATGGAAATCTATCTCTTTACCCTGAAAAATAATGCTACCGGAATCTTTTTGATAGATCCCAAACAAACATTTTAATAATGTCGATTTGCCAGCCCCGTTCTCTCCCATCAATGCGTGAATGGAATGAGGACGGACTTTCAAATTAACATTATCGAGCGCTTTGACGCCGGGGAATGACTTGTTGATATTGCTCATTTCCAACAAGAATTCACCTGACGATTCTGTTTTATTGCTGACCATAGTTAACCCTGGCTGCGCGAATGTTTTCCCGTGCTGACTATCCAGCACGGGAGATATACACTTAAATAAAATTATTTACCGATGAACTGTGCCAGGTTGTCTTTATCTACACCAACGTATGGAACACGAACCACTTTGTTTTCGATTTTCCAGTCAGTGCCAGCAGCCGCTTCTTTGCCATCAGCCAGGTTTTTAGCCAGATCGAAAGTCGCTTTCGCCTGGTTGTTCGCATCGTTCAGCACGGTACCGGCCATCGCACCGGATTTCACCAGCGCCAGCGCTTCTGGCAGGGCATCGACACCAAATACCGGAATGCTTGATTTGTTGTGTGCTTTCAGCGCTTCTACCGCACCCATTGCCATCGCATCGTTGTTGGCGATAACCACTTCGATTTTGTTGGCGTTAGGACCGGACAGCCATGCATCCATTTTGTCTTTCGCCTGAGCGGTATCCCACATTGCGGTATCGAGCTGCAGCTGCTGAGTCTTCAGGCCTTTGGTGTTCAGCTCTTTGATAACGTAGGTGGTACGCGCTTCAGCATCCGGGTGGCCCGGCTCGCCTTTCAGCAGCACGAACTGGATCTGACCATCTTTGTTCAGGTCCCAGTTTGGATTTGCCGCCCAGTGTTTAGCAATCAGGTCGCCCTGGATAACGCCAGACTCTTTAGAGTCAGTACCGACGTAGAAGGCTTTGTCATAGCTGTCCAGCGCTTTGCGGGACGGCTCTTTGTTGAAGAACACCACCGGCACGTTCTGACCACGTGCTTTCTCGATAACGGTGCCTGCCGCAGCCGGGTCAACGAGGTTGATGGCCAGCGCTTTCACGCCTTTCGCCAGCAGGACGTCGATCTGGTCGTTCTGTTTTGACTGGTCGTTCTGAGAGTCGTTCATCAGCAGCTGTACGTCCGGGGCTGATTTACCGTCTTTCTCAATCGCTTTGCGCACCACAGACATGAAGTTATCGTCGTATTTGTAGATGGTGACGCCGATACGAGTATCAGCTGCGTGAGCAGCAGCGCCGAACAACATGCAAGACATCACAGCGGACAGGGTTAACACCTTCTTATTCATGGTATCTCCGGTTATTTTTTTTGCAGGGTAGCTTTATGTCGGCAGGCACAACGTTATGGAATTGTTACTGACCGCCGAAGTTAAATTTATCCAAAACCATCTTCCGTGTTCGGTAACGCTCCAGACGTGCGTTTAATTGATTGTTTAGCGCTTTATTGCACTACTAAAAGTGATTAATCACCGTTACATAGTGTTTCAGCCTTACAAACGCTGACATCATAGACAGGCGAATGTTAAGATACTGTGAATTTACTCACAAATTGAAAGCGGTTACATCACGCGACATTATAAGTTAGTGATCGCCCCCACAGATTGCTTTAGCGCCACCGAATGACGACGTACTAAGGTTGGCATAAAACAGTGGGTTGCGGTGCTGTCGAGGTTGCCTGCCGCGCCCATTAACGCCAGTTCCGTCGCCAGTTTTGCCATGGAGACTATCGGGTAGCGTACGGTGGTTAACTGCGGATCGGTGTAACGGGCAATCGGGATATCATCAAAGCCAATCAACGACAGATGCTGCGGGACCGCAATCCCGTTATCTTTCAACGCGGTCAGCGCCCCGGCGGCCATGTTATCGTTGTAGGCAAACACCGCCGTCAGCCCCTGATTACGCCCCAGCAGCTCCACCATCGCCGCTTCGCCCCCCTGTAAATCCGGTGAGCCAGTGCCAATCCATGCTTCGGGCGCAGCAATGCCCTGCTCGCTTAACGCACGCAGCCAACCTTCCTGACGCAGTTGGTTATCCTCAATTCGATGACTGGACGCCAGATAGCCGACGCGAGTATGCCCCTGATTGAGCAGCATTCGCGTGGCCATCATCGCCCCGCTGACGTTATCCAGCCCGACGCAGCGGTATTCATAGCCAGGAACAATGCGATTGATCAGCACCATACCGGGGATCTGATGCATAAACTCGCTGAGTTCGGCATCGCTCAATGCTTTGGAATGCACAATCAACGCATTGCAGCGCTGGCGGATCAACACTTCAATAGCGTTGCGCTCCTTTTCAGCCTCGTGATAACTGTTGCCGATCAGCACGTTTTTTTGAAACTGCTGAGCAACGGTATCGACGGCCTTCACCAGTGCGCCAAAGAACGCATCCGACACGTCCATCACCACCACGCCAATGGTATCGCTAACCTGTGTTGCCAACGCCTGAGCATTGGCATTGGGCCGATAGCCCAGCTCCGCAACGGCGCTCATCACCCGTTCCCGGGTTTCAGGGCTGACGAGCGGGCTGTTATTGAGCACGCGGGAAATGGTCGCGACGGAAACACCCGCATGGCGGGCCACATCACGAATGGTGATCATAACCACCGTCCTGTCGAAAATGGCAGCAACTCACAGTCACCCCCTGTGTTGAGCAAGGTGGCTATTCTGGCAGCGACATGACAAGGACTACGTGAAGAAGGTCACACCGATGAAAACGGTTACATCCGTTTTGTTAATGATTGTGATCCAGATCGTTATCTGGATGTTTTAGAAATGGATACCCCTGCGGCCCGTGCGGTTAACTGTCGCCATAACCATTCCACCGGCCCCTGACGGCAGTAGCGCAGCCAGATGACGGAAAAGAGGATATTCACCAGCCAAATGGCTGGCACCCAGGCGAGCAAGGTCAGCCGGTCGAATTTCATGAACAAATCGAACCGGTAGAACAACGTGGTGCAGATGAGGGTTTGCAGCAGATAGTTGGACAGCGCCATACGCCCGACGCAGGAAATAGCCCCCACCAGACGGGAGGAACAAATTTGTGGCCAGAAGCCGTACGCCAGCGCGGCGTAGCCGATAGTCTGGAACGGGGCGCTCAGTTCACGCGGGGCCTGTAACAGGAACGCACACCAGCGGTAGGCCCACGCCAGCTGCCATTGCGCGATCACCGCAGGCAGGTTGATCAACAGACCCATGATTATCAGTAACGCGCCGACCCGGCGATAATGCGTCAGGCTGAACTGGCCTTTCAGCCAGCCGCTGCGCATCAGCGCCGCACCCATGAGCATCATGCCTGCCAGCTGCCAGCCGTACTGCGCCCCAAGTGCCAGCAGGCTATCAGACAGCATATCCGCGCGATTGCTGACCGCTTCAATGCCGCCTTTCAGCTTCCAGTCATGTTCATACTGAAGATTGGCGACATCCGGTATCCAGGAACGGTTCGGCGCATCGCCGGAGATCAGCCCTAAAAGCAGCAGCACCGCGATGCCTATCACATACAGCACCACCCCGGTATTGAACATCGATTTTGCGCTGTGCGCTTCCCGTACCATGCGCCAGCACACCAGCCCAACCAGGGCGTACGCCAGCAGGATGTCGCCATCCCAAAGCAGCAAACCATGGGCAAAGCCGAGTAACGCCAGGAGAGAAAGTCGGGATTGGATCCAGCGCTTACCGCGCGGCAACAGCAGTTGCAGGCCCGCGCCAAACAGCAGAGCAAACAGCGTCAGGAATTTGACCTGCGCAAACAGGTCGAGAACTGCCCACGTCCAGGCATCGCGGCGGGTGATCTCCCCGTACCAGGCGGGGTTAAGATAGGCCGCCTTCGGTAAACCAAAGGCAGCGATATTCAGCAGCAGGATCCCCAGAATGGCAACGCCGCGAACAAAATCCAGCGTGACGTTTCGCTCCATGAGTACCCGCTTGACGATCAGTTGTGGTGACGAACGGCGCGCAGGAACTCCTGGCGAGTGTTCTGGCTGGATTTAAACAGGCCGCCCAGCGACGTGGTGGTGGTGGCGCTGGTCGCGTCACGAATACCGCGCGCTTTCACACAGTAATGCACCGCATCAATTGACACTGCCACGTTATTGGTGCCAAGCAGGGTTTGCAGCGCGGTGAGGATCTGCTGCGTCAGACGTTCCTGAACCTGGGGACGCTGGGCAAAGAACTGCACGATGCGGTTAATTTTCGACAGGCCAATCACCGACTCTTTCGGGATATAGGCCACGGTGGCTTTGCCATCGATGGTCACGAAGTGGTGTTCGCAGGTGCTGGTCAGGGTGATGTCGCGCACGGTCACCATTTCATCCACCTTCATTTTATTCTCAATGACGGTGATTTTTGGGAAGTTGGCGTAATCAAGACCGGAGAAGATTTCGTCGACGTACATCTTGGCGATGCGGTGCGGCGTTTCGGTCAGGCTGTCATCGCTGAGATCGAGATTGAGCAACTGCATAATTTCGCTCATATGACCGGAAATAAGACGCTTGCGCGTTTCATTGTCCATATTAACCGGCGGACGCAGCGGCGTTTCGAGACCACGCGCTAACAGCGCCTCATGAACCAGGGCGGCTTCTTTACTCAATGATGACATTCTTGTTCTCCTGCAGGTGTGGCGACCTTTGCACTCTGAGGGCAAAGTGAGCACTCATTGTGCGTGAGGCCGCGCACAGAATCCAGTATTCACGGCGATAATTATTGAAATTGGCTTAACCTTTCTTGCTGTGGACGCCAGACCAGCGCCCCGCCCACTAACAGCGCGATGGCGGCCACGCCAAGCGCCGGTTCGAGACGTTGGGTAAGCCAGGTCGACAGCGCAGAAGTCATTGGCCCGACCAATTGACCGACGGCATACCCGGTGGTCAGCAAACCGGCCATGTAACGGGTATGCTGTGGGGCGAGCTCGCGCCCATACAGTAAGGACAGCTGAACCGCGCAGAGGAAACCGCCGCCGACCAGCAACGCCCCGATAACCAGCCCGCTCATACCCGGCACCAGCCACGCCGCCAATACCCCTGCGCCCTGTAACCACAGCACTATCGCCAGTCGTTGATAGCTATGACCGACCCCGCGAAGCAAAATGCTCAATCCAATACCGACCACCGCTGCCGCGCCAAAGACTGGCCACAGGAACTGGGCAAACAGGCTGCCGGGAAAACGCGCGGCGGCCATTTGCGACAGAAAGGTGGCAGGCAAAATGTAGCCAAATCCCGCCAGGCTGTAACTCCAGACCAGACGTTTCAAATTGGGGGTTAAGGTCAGCGGTTCAGGTTTGACGCCCGGTCGATGGAAATCACCAGGTCGCGGCAGCCAGCGGGAAACAAACGCTACCAACACCAGCGCCAGCAGGCCATACAGCAGCCAACCACGCCCGGCGCTTAACTGCTGCGAATGGATGTATACCGCCAGCAAACCGCTCAGCGCAATGCCCGCCCCCGGCCCGGCAAATACCGCCGCACTCAGCCCCGGTCGGCCAGCGTGCGCCAGGCGTTCGTTAGTCCATGCCGCGGTGAGTACCATCGCCCACCCGCTCATGGCCCCAATCACTAAGCGCAACAGGCCGTGCAGCCAGGCGTTATCGGCCCACGCGGAGAGAAAGGTCAGGATAATCGCGCCGAGGACTCCGGCGTACAACCGCCCTTCAACCCCGCGATGGGCGCGCATCGCGTCCCACGCCCCGAGCAAATAGCCGAGATAATTCATCGCCGCCACCAGCCCGGCGCTGGTCAGCGTGAGCTGTCCGTCAGCAATCATTAACGGCACCTGAGGCGTAAAGGCAAAGCGCCCTATCCCCATCGCCACCACCAGCATGACAAAGCCGCTCAGCGCGGTACGTAGCGCCATTTTCGTCTCACATGTTAATGTAAAGTTACGTTTATGATGCAGCATGTAACTCCAATGCGGAAGTGAAAGTTACTCATCGCTGCGCATGATGTGTATGATGAAACAGAACATTTTCAATCACTCATCCGGGAGCCTGGCATGGAACTGCTCGAAGAGCACCGCTGTTTTGACGGCTGGCAGCAACGCTGGCGACACGACTCCACTACCCTGAACTGCGCCATGACGTTCAGCATTTTTCTGCCACCGCCGCGCGATAATACGCCACCGCCGGTGGTGTACTGGTTATCGGGCCTGACCTGTACCGACGAGAATTTCGCTACCAAAGCCGGGGCGCAGCGCGTAGCCGCCGAACTGGGGATCGTGCTGGTGATGCCAGACACCAGTCCGCGCGGGGATGACGTCGCCGACGACGATAATTACGATCTCGGGAAAGGGGCGGGCTTTTATCTCAACGCCACCCAGGCACCGTGGGCGACGCATTACCGCATGTATGATTATCTGCGTGATGAACTGCCGGCGCTGGTGCAGGCCCAGTTTAACGTCGCCGAGCGCAGCGCGATTTGCGGCCACTCGATGGGCGGCCACGGCGCGTTAATTCTGGCGCTGAAAAATCCGGGGAAATATACCAGCGTGTCGGCTTTCGCGCCGATCGTCAACCCAACCCGCGTCCCCTGGGGGCAGAAAGCGTTTAGCGCCTATCTCGGCGATGACAAAGCGACGTGGGAAGCGTGGGACAGCTGTGCGCTGATGCTGAAAAGCGATCCGGCCAGCGCTATCCCAACCTTGATCGATCAGGGCGATACCGATCAGTTTCTGGCCGATCAGCTCCAGCCTGCGGTGCTGGCTGAAGCCGCCCGTCAGAGCCAGTGGCCGCTGACCCTGCGGATTCAATCCGGGTTTGATCACAGCTACTGGTTTATCGCCTCTTTTATTGAGGATCATCTGCGCTTCCATGCGCAGCATTTGGTGAAGTAACGCCCGTCTGTTGCCCGGTGGCGCAACGCTTACCGGGCCAACAAAGGCTGAAAGCCGGGCAAACACAGTGCTGCCCGGCGGTTTGCCATCAGAAACGGTAATCCACCGCCACAAAGTAGCGTCGGCCGTCTTCGTTATAGCTGTAATCGTCGCGGCTGAGATCTTTATCCAGCAGGTTCATCACCCCGGCACGCAGCTTGACGTTCTTCGTCGCCTGCCACCCGCCACCGGTATTCCAGATAACATACCCGCCCGGCGTTGGGCCGTTGGCAGCAATCGCGCGTTTCTCACCGCTGTAGTTCGCCTGCATGTAGAACGACCAGTCTTCGGTTGCCTGCCAGTCCACCACGCCATTAGCGGTGTGGAACGACAGCTCAGACAGCGGTTTATTGCCACCGTCGCTGATATCACGCCCGTCGTTATAGGTGTAGTTCAGCGTCACTTTCCAGTCTTCCGCCAGCGGGAATTTCAGCTCGGTTTCCAGGCCGCGAATACGCGCCTTGTTGACGTTGTAATAGCTGAAAATCGGCTTGCCGTCGGGATTGAGTCCAACGAAGTTCGGGTAGTCTTTGGCCTGATTGACGTTGGCGGTACGGCTGACGCTGATCCGGTCGTCGACGTCATTCTGGAAGGCGGTGATGCTGCCCTGCACGCCTTCCAGCCAGCCCTCTTCCCCGGCGTAATAAATGCCGAGCTCATAGCTTTCACTGGTTTCGGGTTTCAGATCCGGGCTACCGACAATTTGGCAGGAGCCGCGACAAGAGTTAGTCGTCCAGTCCGGGCTGAGTTGCAGCAATGAAGGCGCTTTGAAGGCGTTCGCCCAGCCGCCTTTGACGGTCACGGTGTCGGTCGCGGAGTAGACCAGATACGCACGCGGGCTCCAGTGATCGCCATAGGTTTGGTGCTCATCCATACGCACGCCGGTGGTCAGCGCCAGCGGTTCAAAGATGCGCCATTCGTCTTCAATAAACAGCGCGTACTGGCTGGCGGACGTGCTGCCACTGCCCTTCAGGTTGACCGGATCTTCGAGTTTATCGTGCCGCCATTCACCGCCGACGGTGATCAGCTGATTAATCGCCCCCAGTGGCAGGACGTATTTGCCATCGATGGAGTTGCTTTCAGAGGTAATCACCCCGGCCTGCTCTGGATTTTTGTTATCGACTTTTTCACCGTAGAACTTCAGCTCGCTGTTGCCGAGGTCCCAGCGCCCATTGTGGCTTAAGGAGTAGTTCTGGCGCTCGAGGCGGTTTTTATCCAGCGAATCAGAATCGCGGTCCTGACGGTCGAAACCGTAGCCTGCGGTGAAGTCGTGATTATCGTTCGGCGTCCAGGCGAACTCTACGTTGCCATCGCGGCTGGTGTAGCCTTCGATGCGCGGTGATTCCCCGGTGCTGGAGGTAGATGACTTTTGCTGCTCATCTTTTTCACGTTTGGACAGATTCCCGTAGGCCTTCATGCCCAGTACGCCATCAATCAACGGACCGCTGGTGAAGAACTGGCCGTTGTAGGTATCGCCGCGATCGCGATGCTCCTGAAAGGTGGAATCAGCAGTCAGTGAACCGTGCCATTTCTGGCCGATTTTTTTAGTGATGATGTTTACCACTCCACCCAGCGCATCGGACCCGTACAGGGAAGACATCGGCCCGCGCACAACTTCAATACGCTCGATGGCATCAACCGGGATCCAGTTGAGGTCAAAATCGTTATGACGGAATACCGCGTTACGGGAGTTGACGCGCTTACCGTCCACCAGAATCAGGGTGTAGCTGCTGTCGAGCCCACGCAGGCTGACGCCCTTGCGGTTATCACCTTCGTTGGTGAGCTGCACGCCCGGCACGTCCTGTAATACATCTTTCAGATTCTGCACCGGACGGCGCTGAAGATCCTGTTGGGTAATCACGCTGATGCTGGCGGGTGCGTCTTTGACGCTCTGTTCCGTCGAGGCGGCGGTCACCACCATCGTTTCTGCATCACTGGCGGCGATAACCGGCAGCGCCAGCGTAAATGCGGATGCGCACAATCCGCCCCGAACAAGAGGATTTAACCTGAACATTTCCAATCTCCATGAGGTGAAACAACAACCAAATAAAAAAAGTGCAGATGTGGCTGGTCACCCTGGTCCGTGACGTCCTCGGACAAGATGCGGGGGAGTGGCTTCATCCTGAAAGTGCGAAGATGATAAAGAGAATGATAACAATTATCAATTAAATTGTGAGGAATTATGTCTGAAGGGTATTCTGAACGGTAGAATGCGGTCAAAAAAAAACCCTCCGACGGGAGGGTTTCAGAAGAACATTGCTTATTGCTTAAAGCGTTCCGGGAAGTGCATTTCGCTGTAACGTACGAAGCGAGTGCCTTTCGACAGCTTATAGCCGAACCAGATAACCAGGAACAGCGGGATACCGATGTAGGTTGCCGCCACACCGCCCCAGTCGATGGTGTCTTTCAGGAAGGCTTCGTAGTTCTGGCCGAGCGTGATTATCAGACACAGAACAAACGCGAAGATTGGCCCTACCGGGAAGAAGCCCGAACGGTACGGCAGATTGTTCAGATCAAGCCCCTGCATCACGTAACCACGACGGAAACGGTAGTGGCTGATAGCAATCCCCAACCAGGCGATAAACCCGGTCATACCGGAGGTATTCAGCAGCCACAGGTAAACGGTCTGGTTACCAAACATCGAGGTCAAGAAGCACAGCCCCGCAACCACCGTGGTCGCATACAGCGCGTTACGCGGTACGCCACCTTTGGACAGCTTAGAGAAAATACGCGGCGCTTTACCGTCACAGGCCAGGGTGTAGAGCATACGCGTTGAGGCATACATGCCGGAGTTACCCGCCGACAGAACCGCCGTCAGGATGACCGCATTCATCACCGCCGCCGCAGACAGCAGGCCAGCGTGCTGGAACACCAGGGTGAACGGGCTGACGGAAATGTCTTTCACGTCGTTACGCAGCAGGCTCGGATCGGTATAAGGGATGATCAGGCTGATAATCAGGATAGCAAACACATAGAACAACAGGATACGCCAGAACACCTGACGCACCGCGCGGGGAATGTTCTTCTCGGGATCTTCAGATTCACCCGCCGCAATACCGATAAGTTCGGTGCCCTGGAAGGAGAAGCCGACAATCATCGCCACGCCAATCATCGCCGCAAAGCCCCCGGCAAACGGCGCATCGCCCGTCGTCCAGTTGCTCCAGCCCACTGGCTGCGCGCCTTTGAAGATGCCGAGGATCATCATCACGCCGACGATGATAAAGATAATGACGGTGGTGACTTTAATCAGCGAGAACCAGTATTCCGCTTCACCAAAACCCTTCACCGAGATCCAGTTCAACAGGAACATAATGCCCATGAACAACGCACTCCAGATCCAGCCTGGGGTGTCCGGGAACCAGTAGTTCATCACCAGCTGCGCGGCGACGAGGTCAACGGCGATAGTCACCGCCCAGTTGTACCAGTAGTTCCAGCCCAGCGCGAAGCCGAAGCCTTCTTCAACATAGTTCTGGCCGTAGGTCGCAAACGAGCCCGACACCGGCATAAACGCCGCCAGTTCGCCGAGGCTTGTCATCAGGAAGTACACCATCAGACCGATAAGAATATAAGAAAGCAGTGCGCCGCCTGGGCCCGCCTGCGAAATGGTTGCCCCTGAGGCAACAAACAACCCTGTACCGATTGAACCGCCAATCGCGATCATCGTCAGGTGACGCGCCTTAAGTTCGCGGCGGAGCGCGGGCGCTTCTGTGGTTTTAGTTTCGGAAACCATAGGAAAATGCTGTCCTTCCAAAAAATGAGGCGCGATTGTAGCAGACGATCTGCGTTCCTTCCGGTGGAAATGCGCAGTTATAAGAGAGCTTCATGATGACGCGCAAATTATAAGTAAAGCCCTTATCTCGCCGCTTCGCCAGGTGGGTCAAATCTCGCAATAACGTAAGAAACGCGACAGCGCATTGGAGAGATGTTTCTGCCGGTGATGAATGCGCCACAGCATGCGTGTCAGGCGCGGGAGCGGAACCTGCAGCTCCACCAGCGTACCGCTGTCGAGCTGTTCGGCAATCACCCGCCGCGACAAACAGCTTATGCCTAAGCCGTGACGCACCGCGTGCTTGATGGCCTCGGAGTTGCCCAACTCCATGCCCATATGAAATTCGGGCAGATGCGACAGCAGAAGGTAATCGACGATTTCACGCGTGCCCGACCCCCGCTCACGCAGGATCCACGGCGCTTCGGCGAGACGGGCCAGCGTGACGTCCCCGGTCAGCAGGGGCGATCCCGGCGCGGCAAACACCACCAGCTCATCTTCCAGCCACGGCTCGGCGATAATTTCTGCGGCATGACACGGGCCTTCGATAAGCCCAATATCCACGCGAAAATCGCTCACCGCGTTGATAACGTCCTGACTATTGCCAACGCTCAGCTCCAGCGGCAGCGCCGGGAAATCCCGACGATAGCGGGCAATGATTTCCGGCAAAATGTAGTTCCCGATAGTGCTGCTCGCGAACACGCGAATGTGGCCATTGTCTTCGCGAAACAGCTGTTCGATTTCGGTGGCCTGTTCGAGGGTGGCGAGCGCACGCGGATACAGCAGGCGACCGTGTTCATTAACCACCAGGCGTTTACCGACCCGGTCGAAAAGCTGAACCCCCAACTGCCCTTCCAGATCGGTCAGGGCCGCGCTAACCGCCGATTGCGACAGTGACAGCATTTGCGAGGCCTGGGTCGTTGAGCCGCTTTTCAGCACTTCGGCAAACACTTCCAGCTGGCGCAAGGTGATGTGCATAGAAGACTCTTACTTATCGGTTATTCAGATTGATTATAAATATATAATCAATTTTAATTTTAAGCCACAGCGGCGTAACCTTTAACCCAGATAAAGGAGAAGGTTATGACAGCATTCACCCTCAACAGACACCGACATTCATTGGGACATTTTGTCCCGGGCCTGGCGCTCACCGCCCTGATCACCGGCGTGGCGCTGTGGACTGGCAGCATTCCGGCCATTGCAGGCGCTGGATTTAGCGCGTTAACGATGGCTATCCTGCTCGGCATGGTGCTTGGCAATACGGTTTACCCCAAAATCTGGCAGCGCTGCGACGGCGGCGTTTTGTTCGCCAAACAGCATCTGCTGCGTCTGGGCATCATTCTGTATGGCTTCCGCCTGACGTTTTCGCAAATTGCTGACGTCGGCTTCAGCGGAATTGCGATTGACGTCCTGACGCTCACCAGTACCTTTTTGCTGGCAGCATTCCTCGGACAGAAAGTCTTTGGTCTGGATAAACACACCAGCTGGCTGATTGGTGCGGGGAGCAGCATTTGTGGCGCGGCGGCGGTTCTGGCTACCGAACCAGTGCTGAAAGCCGAATCCAGCAAAGTCACCGTGGCGGTAGCCACCGTGGTTATCTTCGGTACGATTGCGATTTTCCTCTACCCGGCGATGTACCCGGTGCTGGCCCACTGGTTCAACCCGGAGACCTACGGCATTTATATTGGATCCACAATGCATGAGGTGGCGCAGGTTGTGGCCGCCGGGCATGCCATTAGCCCGGAAGCGGAAAACGCGGCGGTCATTGCCAAAATGCTGCGCGTGATGATGCTGGCACCGTTCCTGCTGATTCTGGCAGCGCGTGTGAAACAGCTGGCCCCCGCGGGCAGTGGTGAAAAGAGCAAAATCACCATTCCGTGGTTCGCTATCCTGTTCATCGTGGTGGCTATCTTCAACTCCTTCCACCTGCTGCCGAAAGCGGTCGTGGATATGTTGGTCACCCTGGATACCGTACTGCTGGCAATGGCGATGGCCGCTCTGGGCTTAACGACTCACGTTAGCGCCCTGAAAAAAGCAGGTGCTAAACCCCTGCTGATGGCACTGGTATTGTTCGCCTGGCTTATCGTCGGCGGCGGCATGATTAACGTAGCCGTTCATGCCCTGATGGCATAAAGCACTGTATCACCCTCCTGTTAACCCGCTATGATTAGCACTTGCTAAGCACTTCCCCCGGCGGGTTTAACAGGAGTTTTTCTTATATGAAATACATCGGAGCACACGTCAGCGCCTCCGGCGGTGTCGCCAATGCCGCCATCCGCGCGGCTGAACTTGAAGCCACTGCATTTGCCCTGTTCACCAAGAACCAGCGCCAGTGGCGCGCAGCCCCGCTGACCAGCGACGTCATTGACGATTTCAAAGCCGCCTGCGAAAAATACCATTTCTCCCCGCCGCAAATCCTGCCGCACGACAGCTACCTGATTAACCTCGGCCATCCGGTGGCTGACGCCCTGGAAAAATCCCGCGAAGCGTTTGTGGATGAACTCACTCGCTGCCAACAGTTGGGGCTGACGCTGCTGAATTTCCATCCTGGCAGCCATCTGATGCAAATCCCGGTCGACGATTGTCTGGCACGCATTGCCGAATCCATCAACATCGCGCTTTCCCAGACTGAAGGCGTAACGGCGGTGATTGAAAACACCGCCGGTCAGGGCAGCAATCTCGGCTTCGAGTTTGAGCATCTGGCGGCAATTATTGATGGCGTGGAAGACAAATCGCGCGTGGGTGTATGTATCGATACCTGTCACGCATTTGCAGCGGGCTACGACCTGCGCAGCGCGGAGGAGTGTGAAAAAACCTTCGCCGAATTTGAGCGCATCGTAGGCTTTAATTACCTGCGCGGAATGCACCTGAATGACGCCAAAAGCGCCTTCGGCAGCCGCGTTGACCGCCACCACAGCTTAGGTGAAGGGAATATCGGACACGATGCATTCCGCTGGATCATGCAGGACAGCCGCTTCGACGGGATCCCGATGGTACTGGAAACCGTGAATCCAGATATCTGGGCTGAAGAAATCGCCTGGTTGAAAGCGCAGCAGACCGAAGAGGCTGCGGCATAAACGACAAAAGGGCCGACAATGTCGGCCCTTTTCTTTTAACCACTTACCGTTACGCAGCTTTCGCCACAGCTTCCGCTTCCGGGCGCTTCAGCACCGCGTAAGACAGACCTGCCACCAGCGTACCGACCACAATCGCCAACAGGTAGCCAAGCACCGGGGTGATTGCGCCAGGGATCAGCAGCACAAACAGACCGCCGTGTGGTGCCATCAGTTTCGCGCCCACCGCCATCGAGATGGCACCGGTGATCGCGCCGCCGACGATACAGCAAGGCAGAACACGCATTGGGTCACGCGCCGCAAACGGGATAGCGCCTTCGGTGATGAAGCACAGACCAAGCACCAGCGCGGCTTTCCCACCTTCCTGCTGCGCTTTGTCGAACTTACGACGCGCCACAAGGGTCGCCAGACCGAGTGCCAGCGGTGGCACCATACCTGCCGCCATAATCGCTGCCATTGGGGCATAAGTTTGCGTACTCAGCAAACCGACGCCAAAGGCATACGCCGCTTTGTTCACCGGGCCGCCCATGTCGGTACACATCATACCGCCGAGGATCGCACCCAGCAGAACCGCGTTGGCGGTGCCCATGGTTTGCAGCCAGTGGGTCAGACCTTCCAGAATACCCGCGACCGGTTTACCAATCAGGTAAATCATCCCCAGGCCGACAACCAGGCTTGAGAGCAGTGGGATAATCAGAATTGGCTTCAGTGCTTCCATGCTTGGCGGCAGCTTCAGTTTGGTACTGATCATCTTCGCCACGTAACCGGCAAGGAAACCAGCAATGATACCGCCGATAAAGCCAGACCCAGTGCTGACTGCCAGCATACCGCCGATCAGACCCGGCGTCAGACCCGGACGGTCAGCAATCGAGAAGGCGATGTAACCCGCCAGCACGGGCACCATCAGGGCGAATGCGGAACCGCCACCGATTTGCATTAGCGCCGCCGCCAGCGTGCCTTCTTCTTTAAAGGCCGTGATACCGAAGGCGAAAGACAGAGCGATACACAGTCCGCCCGCCACCACCATCGGCAGCATGTAGGACACGCCGGTCAGCAGGTGGCTGTACGCTCCGCCGCCTTTTTTCTTGCCTTCCTGCGCCGTCTGTACGTTGCCTGACGGCTGGTATGTCTGGGCTTCCACTACCGCTTTATCCAGTTCCTGCGCGGTTTTCTTCAGCGCCAGACCGGTAGAAGTGCGGTACATCGGTTTACCCGCAAATTTCGCCAGGTCTACTTCGATGTCTGCCGCGACGATAACCAGGTCCGCTTCAGCCACTTCTTCCGGGGTGATGGCATTGCCAGCCCCGACGGAACCGCGGGTTTCAACCTTCACCCACCAGCCGCGTTTTTTGGCTTCGGTTTCAATGGCTTCAGCCGCCATAAAGGTGTGCGCCACCCCGGTTGGACACGCGGTAACGGCCACGATGCGTTTGGCACCGCTTTTCGCTACCGGTGCAATTGACGCAGGGGTCACGTACGGTGCCGCGTGCGATTTGGCTTCACCGAGGAACAGTTCCGGGTGTGCCACCGCACGATTCACATCGCCGAGGTAAACCTGTTTGCCGTTCAGCGCGCTGTCAGCGGGCAGCGCAGTGCCAAGAACGATCACCAGTTCAGCGTCGTTCGGGTTGTCGATAATCTCTAGACGGGCTTTTGCAGCCGCCGCGCCCAGCAGGGTTTTCGCCATATAGGCGCGTGCCTGTCCGAGCCCGGAGTCGATAATCAGCAGCGTTTTCATTATGCCTCTCCTGCTGTCAATTGAAGGGTTGTAAGTCAACGCGCGCCATCATCGCGGCCAACTGGGTACGATCGGTAATGCCTACGTTACTCTGACTAACGGCCAGTGCGGCGACGGCGGTTGCCAGGCGTAAGGTATGTTCACTGGATTCACGCATCAGCAGGCCATAAATCAGGCCGCCAACCATCGAATCCCCGGCGCCAACGGTGCTGACCACTTCAACTGACGGTGGTTTTGCAATCCATTCGCCGGATGCGTTGACCCACAATGCGCCTTCGGCACCCAGTGAAATCACCACATGAGCAATGCCCTGTTCGCGCAGTGCGTGCGCGGCTTCAATCACGTCTTTCATTTCTGGCAGCTTGCGACCGGCCCAGATTTCCAGCTCGCGACGGTTCGGTTTCACCAGCCACGGGGCAGCTTTCAGACCCGCCACCAGCGCTTCACGGCTGCTGTCGAAAATGATGCACGGACACTGGCTGCGCAGACGCGTCATCCAGTCGGTGAACGCTTCCGGGCTGACGCCCGCTGGCAGACTGCCGCTGACGCAGACCATATCGAACTGGCCCAGCCAGGAGAGAGAATCGTTGACGAAACGTTCCCAATCGCCTGCGGTGACATCGAAACCGGAAAAGTTAAAGTCAGTCACTTCACCGTCTTTTTCCGTCAGTTTGACGTTGATACGGGTTCGGCCCTGCACTACCTGGAAACGGTTGGCGATACCCAGCTCGCTGAACAGCTGCTGGAAACCATCCTGGTTGTCTTTCCCCAGGAAGCCGCCGACGGTCACATCGATGCCGAGATCTTTCAGCACCTTGGCCACGTTAATGCCTTTACCCGCCGCATGCAGACCGGTGGTACGCACCAGGTTCACTTCGCCGCGTTCAACTTCCGGGGTAAACCCGACGAGATCATAGGCCGGATTGAGGGTGATGGTGGCAACACGTCTGCTCATTACGCGCCCTCCCCAAGACCGGAAGCGATAGCTTCACCAATCGCGTTGAGCGCAACCTGCGCGTCTTCGCCCTGGGCTGTGAAGCGCAGGCGATGGCCTTTCTTCACGCCGAGTGCCACCACTTTCATCAGGCTACGGCCATTGGCCGGTTTCCCACTACCGTCGAGGTTAGTAACGGTAATTTCACTGTTAAATTGTTTGATAGTGTTCACCAGCATGGTGCCTGGACGGGCATGCAGTCCATGCTCGTTACGGACCACAAACTCCGCGCTCAGCACGTCGGCTGCAGGCGCATCGTCGCTGGTCAGCAACGCTAATAGTGTTGCCGCATCGGCGTTAAGCAAAGTTTCAGCTTTGTTATCAAGCAGCAGTGCGCTCAGACGGCGCAGTACCGCAGTTGGCTGTTCGTCGGCCATCGCGACGGTCAGCAGCATAGCCACTGACTGGTCGTCAACGCTAAATGGCGTAGCGGCCCGGCTCACGGCTACGGCACTTTTCAGGTTGCCTTCAGCACTGTCGTTCAGCCAGATCCCCTGACCCAGGTTTAGCGGCTTGTCATTAATGACATGCGCCACAAACGCCGCATCGACCGCAGCGGCTTCTTTCAGACGTCCGGCGTTAAGCGCTTGCAACGTCACTAAATCACTTGCCGCAACGTCGAGCGTCAGGGTGTCGTTATCCAGTTTCAGCGCATCACTCTGTTTTTCGCCCATCAGCAGTGCACGCAGCTCTTCCGCAGTCGTCGCGGTTTTCAGCTGTTCAGCCACCGCGTCGTCGCTCAGCACGTGCGTCAGCTGACGCAGCAGACCAAGGTGTTCATCGGAGCTGGCGGCAATACCGATCGCGACGTACGCCGTCTGACCTTCGCCCCAGGTCACGCCCTGCGGGAACTGATACACCTGAACGCCGGTCTTCAGCACCTGATCGCGGGTGTCTGTGGTGCCATGAGGGATGGCGATACCGTTGCCAAGAAACGTAGAGGTCTGCTGCTCGCGAGCCAGCATACCGTCGACGTAGCCGTTGGCCACGTTGCCCGCGCTAACCAGCGCAGACGCGACCTGACGAATCGCCTCTTCTTTATTCCCGGCCTGCTGACCGGGATGAATATCCTGAGTTGATAACTGGAACATGGTTCTCCTCTCTCGCTGAATTGAATCGTTTCAGCCATTATGAGAAAAAATACGCCACCCTGCTTCCCGTAGGATGAATAGATGACGCTGAAACGTTTCAATCAGTCTGAGTCAGCCCTGTATAATGCGCAAGAAATGTTTATTTTTGGATGTCAGAATTTAGAGCTACTGCACATTTCGTTATCAATCACACCCATTTTGCTGACGCGATAATGGCCTTCAGCCGCTGCGTTCAGCACTTTTCAGCTGGAGTGATTCTTATTATGAAATGCCATTTTGATTTTTTGTGCAGAACTTGATACATCCACTATTTATTTTCTGATAGCCAGCGTAAAATCCGGCCTCTTCCTGATATCTGATAACCCAACATGTCTAACACTACCGTTGTAGCCCCGAGGCGGGGATTTGATCTGACCTCATCCGCCTTCCTGCTGGTCGCCTTCCTGACAGGTATTGCTGGCGCGTTACAGACCCCGACGCTCAGCCTGTTCCTGACCAACGAAGTCCATGTCCGCCCGGCGATGGTCGGCTTCTTCTTTACCGGTAGCGCGGTTATCGGCATTCTGGTGAGCCAGTTTCTCGCCGGTCGTTCAGACCGCCAGGGCGATCGTAAATCGCTGATCGTCTTCTGCTGTTTGTTAGGCATGATGGCCTGCGTGCTGTTTGCCTGGAACCGCAATTATTTCATTCTGCTGTTTGTCGGCGTCTTCCTGAGCAGCTTTGGCTCGACTTCCAACCCCCAGATGTTTGCCCTTGCCCGTGAACACGCCGATAAAACCGGCCGTGAAGCAGTGATGTTCAGCTCGATTCTACGTGCCCAGGTCTCGCTGGCGTGGGTCATTGGCCCGCCGGTGGCCTATGCGTTAGCGATGGGTTTTGGCTTTACGACCATGTATCTTTCCGCCGCCGTGGCGTATGTCATCTGCGGGGTAATTGTGTGGTTTTTCCTGCCGAGTATGCGCAAAGTGCGCCCGGCCGCAGGCACGCGTATAGAAGCCCCGCGCACTAACCGCCGAGACGCGCTGCTGCTGTTCGGCATCTGTACGCTGATGTGGGGCACTAACAGCCTGTACATTATTAATATGCCGCTGTTCATTATTGATGAACTGCATCTGCCGGAAAAACTCGCAGGGGTGATGATGGGCACCGCCGCCGGGCTGGAAATCCCCACCATGCTGATTGCCGGTTATTATGCGAAGCGTTTTGGTAAGCGTTTTCTGATGCGTATAGCGGTGGTCGCGGGAATACTGTTTTACGTCGGCATGTTGACCGTTCACTCCCCTGCACTGCTGCTGGCGATGCAACTGCTGAATGCGATTTACATCGGTATTCTCGCCGGAATTGGGATGCTCTATTTTCAGGATTTAATGCCCGGTCAGGCGGGAGCCGCGACCACGCTGTACAGCAACACCACGCGCGTGGGCTGGATAATCGCCGGTTCAATGGCGGGCGTGGTGGCAGAAATCTGGAGCTATCACGCGGTATTCTGGATTGCGCTGGCAATGTGCATCATCACCACCTTTGGGCTGTGGCGGATTAAAGATGTTTAAGGGGTCGTGAGGGCTTCGAGATTGATGAGATAGGTCATGGCCTGCTGTGACGAGGTGCCGCACATCTCGGTCGAAGGCTGGAGTCCGGCGCACACTTTCGGGCGCAGCGGCGAGCCAAAGAGTTTGCAACGCAGTCGCTCGTCGAGCTGAATGCAAGGCGTGTTAGCAGGCTTGCCTAACATATAATTATTCACTGTTTAAAATTCACATTCCTGCTGTTAGCATCAGGTCTATCTGATCAATCAATACCATCCGAAGGGAATCACACTCAATGAAACCCAAGCTGTATTCGTACGTGCGTTTTTCATCTGTGAAACAACGGGAAGGTAACTCCCTGGAGCGTCAGCAAGATACCGCTCTAAAAATTGCGGCCCGTTATAATCTCGAACTTGATACAACGGCTTTCCACGATCTCGGCATGTCTGCGTTCAAAGGAAAAAATGCTCATGAAGGGAAGCTATCGGAGTTCATCAAGCAGATTGGGGCTAAGGTTCCCGTTGGCTCGTGGTTAGTCGTCGAAAATCTTGACCGCATTAGTCGTGATGATGCCTGGAGCGCTTTGGATATATTCAAGAACATACTTAGCAGGGGGATAGTCGTTGTTACTGGCATGGATGAAAAGGTCTATAAGTACGCGGACGTAAAGAATAATCCAACCGATTTAATCATTTCATTGTTGATGTTCACACGCGCCCACGACGAGTCGTTGACAAAAAAGAATCGAGTTGAAGCCCAGGCCCGTTCGTTGATACGACACAACCTGACAAGAGAATCGGGAACACCAGCAAAAGCAATAGAATCCGTCGGTCAGAATGTTTGGTGGGTAGATACAAAATCAGGATACGTTAGTCCACATCCTCTATATTTTACCGCAGCTCAGAAGATTATCGAACTTAAACAAAACGGTGAAACTCTTCTTGGAATCCAACGATATCTTAACGAACATTACCCTGCCCCTAAAAAGAGGGTTTATAAAGACCAGACAGGTCAAGCGCTGACACCCAAAACTGAACAATGGGGTAAACATTTGATCAGGACATTTTTGAACCCCACTGTTCACGGACAAAAAACCTTTACGCTGGATAAACGCGATGAATCAGGTGTCATCATATACGATTCCGAATCAGATGAGCCGTTAAAAGAAACATTCATTATCCCTGATTACTACCCTGCTCTTATGTCGGAGGTGGACTACTTGACACTTTCGAAATTAGATCGACACCGCGCCATCACTCGTAATTCATCAAAATATCCAGCAGGTAATCCTGAACCAGAAATCCCGCTACTCTCAGGTATCGGTATTCTTTTTTGCGGAAAATGTGGTTCTTTCATGTTCAAATCTGGTTCAAGTGAAAACAAGTACCGTTATATATGTGGTTCAAAAATCGTTCAGGGTAAACCTTGCGGTAAAAAAGGTTTTACGTCATACCAGCTTGAGCACACTGTTTTGCAACTAATCGCTGATCACGTCTGGAACAACCACCAAGAAGATAAAACGGCTTGGTACGAATCTGAGATTGAAAAGGCATCTGAAGCTGTTAAAAAGCTGCTAAAGCTGGCAACTTTGACAGATGACCTCGAAGAATTGGCAGATCAGATTAATGCCAATAAACAGAAAAAAATAACGCTTGAGCGAGAATATCAACAGTACAAAATCAGCCGCTCAGAAATTCAAACTACTGGCTGGGATCAATTCCGAAATTTCGATGTTCATGACACTAAAAACCCTGATCGTAAGCGAATTAGGCTGAAGATAAAGCAAGCTATCAAACGTATTGATTGCTATGACATTGATGGGCGGTATGGTCATTTTGAAGTAACCTTCGCCGACGAGACAAAACAGAGAATCGTGATTAAGTTCAATCGAAACCGATCACCTGGTGTTTCGTATGTAGAAGCACAGACAGTAAATGATCATGACTTACTAAAAATGCAAGGACTTGTGTTGCACTCCTTCATTGATGAACTGATTTCACCTGAAAAATTTGCACAGCATATTAAGGATAAGCATGAAGTCAGCATTCTAAACCCGACGTTTATAACCAAGCTGGAGGATGGTGTAAACCAAAACGAAGGTAATGGATTGGCTATCAAGGTAGCTAGCACTACAAGTAAATCGTATGCAACTGTCAACGGTATTAAATACGAGATTAACTCGCTGGAAGACTTAGAAAAACTTTTACAGTAAATCACTCTCCCCTTGCATACCTATCAAGGGGAAGCCTACCAACGCCCCCAATAGCCATGTCTCCGTTTCCGTTACATCAAAGCAATCTCGGAATTATACACACCTCAATCGATCGTTTTTATAGATCGATTTTACGTTATTGATAGATTTTATAGATCAATGTAAGATCATGATTCTTCGAGTAGTGTTTCTCACTAGCAAGACTCACGGGATGGTGATGTAAGCATACCTGTTTTAGCTCCACACACTTTTTGAGAGTTCCGGTTTTTCAGCCATCAACCGGTATTCTTCCGGCGTCAGGTTATTCAGGGATTCATGAGGCCGCTCGCTGTTGTATTCCGTCAGCCAGCGCTCTGTGATCTCCCGTGCTTCATTCAGCGTTCTGAACAGATAAAAATCCAGGATT